>FUWD013023747.1_pt1 | contig 11938 bp, 11 predicted proteins | sample 1063281 | NCBI WGS metagenome assembly FUWD01 (sample SAMEA79048168, study PRJEB19326) | metagenome | biome: marine
CGTGAGGAATATCGACTGCGAGGCGGACGATGATTTTTTTCGTTGCGGTCGTGAAAGAGACGATAGCCCGATCCGGGTTGTCGTCTCTTTCCTCGTCACGAACGATATCCGTGGGTATCGCGCTCGCGCATGACGGGGAAATCGCGGAGCTCAATGGGACGTATCGGAACAAGGATGTGCCGACCGATGTGCTCTCATTTTCCGAGCACGAGGGGGTGGATATCCGTCCCGATGAGGACGGGAATATCTTTCTCGGAGATCTCGTGATCGCACCCGACTTCGTCCGAGCGGCGGCCGAAGGCGACGGAGTTCCGTTCCGAAAGGAACTCGCATTCGTCTGCTCGCACGGCACCCTACATCTCCTTGGGTTCGATCATTCTCTCGAGATGTTCCGGATCCAAGACGAGGTGATCGAGGCCCTGACTTCTTCGTAGCGTCGTTTCTCGCCCGATCCTCTCCGGAGATCCCGTTGGGAAGTGTCCGCATCTGGTGTAGAATGAGGAAAAGAACCGGTAACGATTATTTATGACCAAGTTTGCGAAGAGTTTCCGCCATGCCGCGGACGGGATCCGTAGTGCCGCCTCGACCGAACGGAATTTCCGTATCGAGCTCATGTTCGGCTTTTTTGCGCTCATCCTTTCGTTTCTGCTTCCTTTGGCCGTGACGGAACGGGGTGTCGTATTCCTGACGGTCGGGGTCATACTCGCGCTCGAGCTTTTTAATACTGCCATCGAACGGCTCATGGACATGCTGAGCCCGCAGTATCATGAACGGGTGAAGACCATCAAGGATCTTGCCGCCGGAGCGGTCCTGCTCTCGTCTTTCGGTGCGGCGCTCGTGGGGCTGATCGTTTTTATCCCGTATATCGTTACGCTTTTTTTTGGTCGATAATGGGCGCGCGGTGTCCGGACCGCGGATCAGACCGATGCCAAACCGCTTCCATATCGGGGCAGGTTTTTTCGGCTCGCGACGGCGTTTCGGATGTGGCGGCGCGTTGTCATGGTGTGTGAAGCTTTTTTTATGGTCGAATCCGTGAAAACGCATGTTGGAAAATGAACCTGCAAACTATTGATTTTTATGGCTTTTAAAAGCCGTTTTTTTGTAGCGAAATTGATTGTGAATATGTGAAATGCGAAAATCGGTCTTGGAAGGCCGTGGAAATGTGCGAGTTGTTTTCGTGATTTTTTAGATCATACGGTGAGCGGGGTTTAGGAATACGGTATCGTACTGTTCTTCCGCCTCTCCCTCTGGGAGAGGGTAGCTTGCCTGCAACGCTGTGTCGTAGCAACTGCGGGCGGACTCGAAGACTCGGGAGTTTCCTTTCTGATGACGGAAACTCCCCTTCCCGAAGGGACGCCGTTGGGGCAGGCAGGGGAGCAGGCTGAAAACGGGAATGTATGAAAATCGTGCATCTTGGTCGTAACGGTCAGAATCATATATTGCGCGTGACCTGCTCTGTAGAAAACATGCTTTTTGAGGAGAATCCCTCATCCTGTTATCCCGGGCTTGACCCGGGATCCAAGGCATAGATGCCGGCTCTTGTCCCGCGAATACCGGGACGTAGGCCGGAATGACAATTTTAGTGAGAGTCTTTTCTGCAGAGCACGTGTGCCCGATTATTTATATGTCACAGGTGAGGGAGAAGTGATTCAAACCGAGATTCTCGTTTTTGCGAGCGTGTCGATGCAATCCGGAGTCAAGGTATAAACCCGCTCTCTAAATCCATTCCGATTTTTTAAAAATTTCGAGCGAAAATCGTATAAAATTCTGAAGAATATCGAGATATTTTGAGGAATTTTAGACCATTTGCAGCCGAAATTTTTGGGGAAAAGCGGGATGTCAGTATTCATTCCCTATGAGGGTATATACCCCGCAGCTCTGCTGCGGATGTGTCGCCGTGAAACGGGGACTGGATCCCGGGTCAAGCCCGGGATGACAGAGTGGTGACGGATACCCCGTCAGCTCTGCTGCGGGGTAGTTGATTTTAGGAAACGATCTAGAGAGCGGGTTAATAAGCATCTGAAACCATGAGTTGCCATGTCCCGCCCTTCGTGAAACGTGGGACTCGCGCACGGGTGCGACGAGAGCCTGTCGGGCGCGAAGACGGAGAGCACCGTGTTTCTGGGAAAAAGAGGGGGAGATCTTTGGCGGCAGGGGGAGTGTCGTTCGCATTTCGTGCACCGTGACTTCTTCTGTCTTTCGTGTCGCATACAACGCTAGGATAAATTACATCGCATTTTGTCTCCGCTCGGTTTTCGGGGTATAATAACAGTCATAAAAACGGAAGGGTCATTCCGGGGGTGAGTCCTTGGTTTTGTCTGTATGCCGAAAACGGAAAATTATCTCGGAATCGATATCGGGTCGTCGCAGGTGCGAGCGGTCATGGCACAGGAAATCGCGGGCGAGGAATCGCTGCGCGTGCTTGGCGCCGTCTCCATGCCGTCGGAGGGTATGCGTCGCGGGAGCGTCATCGATGTCGGTGCCGTCGCCGGTGCCGTCGCGAAGGCCGTGTCGCATGCGGAACGCATGTCGGGAGTAACGGCCGACGTGGTGGGGATAGGTATCTCCGGGACGGATATTTTCTGCCAGAAAACCCTCGGTGTCATAGCGGTCAGCCGTCCGGACGGCGAGGTTGCCGAGGAGGACGTGGAACGGGCCATGGCCGAGGTCGAGGCCCGTGTCATGCTGCCCTCGAACCGCGAAGTGTTGCATGTCATTCCGAAAAGTTATCGGCTTGATGACCAGAAAGATATCAAGGACCCGATCGGCATGCGCGGCGTCCGGCTTGAGGCCGAGGCATTCGTAGTTGGCACAAGCATGAACCAGATGAAAGGCATCGGCCGCATCCTTGACCAGGTTGGCATACGGCCGGATTTCCACGCGGTCGAGCCGCTTGCCGCCGCCGAAGCGGTACTCAATCCGAAACAGAAGGAGCTCGGTGTCGTACTGGTGGACATAGGCGGGAGTACGACGTCGGTCACGGTGTACGAGGAGGGCGAGCTGGTCCATCTCGCGACGCTGCCGGTCGGCGGGGCGCATGTCACGAACGATATCGCGATAGGACTCCGCGCTTCCATCGAGACGGCGGAACAGGTGAAACTCCAATACGGGACCGCTCTTCCGGACACCGTCGGCAAGCGCGAGGAGATCGACCTTTCCATTTTCGATTCCCACGAGACGGAATCGGTTCCGCGCCATCATGTCGCCGAGATCATCGAGGCACGGATGGACGAGCTTCTGCGATTCGTCAATTCCGAGCTCGCGAAGTGCGGTCGCGAAGGATTGTTGCCGGCGGGTGCAGTGCTCACGGGGGGCGGAGCGCTGCTTCCCGGGGCGGTCGAGCTCGCGAAGGATATACTCCGGTTGCCGTCGCATATCGGATATCCCAAGCCGCTCGGGGGGATTCTCGACCAAGTGGACAGTCCGGATTTCGCGACGGCCGTCGGGCTCGTGCTGCTTGCGAGGGAACGGAGGCGGAATCATGGGAATATAGCGGGCATAGGATTCCTGGCGGAGGGTGCGAAACGTGCGGTTCCGGAATGGATGCTCTCGGCGGGTAAGAAAACGAGAGACTGGCTTCGGAAATTCCTCCCACTTGATTGAAAACGGACCAAAAAAACAAACAAAAAACGGAAAAAATCCGCTTGACACACGCTTTTTCCGTGTGCTAAAGTAGGACTTCGAAAACAAAAGCCGGGTGAAACCTTTCGATCATCCTTTTAGCACCCTTTCCGTATGGCTGAAATCAAACCCGACATCGAGACATTCGCCAAGATCAAGGTCGTTGGCGTCGGTGGGGCCGGTGGCAATGCCGTCTCCCGGATGATTGACTCCAAGATCAAGGGAGTCGAGTTCGTGGTAATCAATACCGATGCCCAGGCCCTTCACAATTCGAAGGCGGCCGAGAAGGTGCATATCGGAAAGAATCTGACGAAGGGACTCGGGGCGGGAATGAATCCGGAAATCGGCCGACAGGCCGCGGAGGAGAACCGTGATGAGATTCAGGAGGTGCTCAAGGGCGCCGATATGGTGTTCGTCGCATGCGGACTCGGTGGCGGAACCGGATCCGGTGCGGCACCGATCGTTGCCGAGACGGCGAAGGAACTCGGCGCGCTTACCATCGGTATCGTGACGAAGCCGTTCACCTTCGAGGGCGCACAGCGTCGCGCGATCGGTGAGGAAGCCCTTTCGAATCTTCGCGACCGCGTCGATTCGCTTATCACAATCCCGAACGACAAGCTGCTTTCTATTATCGACAAGAAGACGTCGCTCATCAACGCGTTCCGAATCGTCGATGACGTGCTCCGCCAGGGCGTTCAGGGTATCTCGGACCTCATCACGAAACCGGGTATCGTGAACGTGGACTTCGCGGACGTTCGGACGATCATGGAGGATAGTGGCAGCGCGCTTATGGGTATCGGTATCGCCTCGGGTGAAAACCGAGCCGAAGAGGCGGCTCGCGCGGCCATCAACAGTCCGTTGCTCGAATTGTCCATCGACGGCGCCAAGGGCGTCCTCATCAATATTTCCGGTTCCGCGGATCTCGGTATGCTCGAGATCAACGAGGCGGCGAATATCATCACCGAAAGCATCGATCCGAACGCGAAGGTCATCTTCGGTGCCGTCGTCGACGATCAGGTTCACAAGGGCGAGATTCAGATCACGGTCGTCGCGACCGGATTTGACGCCGGCCGAGTGCGTGAGCGCAATCCGATCGGTTTCATCTCCCGTGCGGCGTCCGCTCCGGTCGCTTCGGTTCCCCGCGCCGTCATCGAACCGGAGCCGGATCAGCCGACCGGACAGGAAGAGGAGGACATTTTCTCTCGGAGCGCGTTCGAGAGTACCCGTCGCATGGTTGAGAAGCCGGCGATGATTATCGAGGAGAAAATCCAGCCTGTGCAGGCGCCGCTTCGACCGGAGTCGAAGGAGTTTGCCGAAGAAGGGGACGATCTCGAGATCCCGGCGTTCATTCGTCGGAAGATGAAGAAATAACCAGAGACGGTTCGAGGAGAAACGGGGGACGCCGGTCCCCCTTTCTTTTTCCCTGGAATATGGTACATTGATGGCGAGAGGGGTTTTTTGATGTCTGAATCGTATGCGGTGCCCATTCTGTGGCCATGATGAGACCAAGGTCGTCGATTCCCGCGAGACGAAGGAAGGACGCGCGATACGGCGGAGGCGCGAGTGCGAAAAGTGCTCGGGCCGGTTCAGCACGTATGAAGAAGCCGAGACCATGGGTATTTCGGTCGTAAAGAAGGATGGCCGCAAGGAAGAGTACGACCGGAAGAAGATCGAGATAGGACTCAGGCGTGCGCTTGAAAAGCGTCCGGGGAGCGAAGAGAAGGCGGAGAAGATACTCGAGGAGATCGAGTATGAACTGCATGCGAGACGCGAGCCCGAAGTGGCCAGCAAGGAAATCGGCAACATGATACTCGAGAAACTCCGTGCGGTGGACGAGGTCGCCTATCTCCGGTTCGCGAGCGTATACAAATCCTTCGGGTCCGCGAAGAGTTTCAAGAAGGCGATAGAGAACCTGGAATGACGATACATGTTTTCAAGCCCCGGATCGACCGGGGTTTTCGTTATTCGGGACGGAGAGACGCCGTGTGTCGTCCGGAATCCGCGTCCCGATTCCTCCTATGTCGGATATGGTATCCCTGATTCGTCGCTCGTTTCCGATGGTCATTCCGGGGGTGTTCTTCGGGTCGCTTATCCCTGCGTGGTCGCCCGTCGTTCCATTGCTCGTGTTCGCGGCCGGCGTGGCCGTCATCGCGGTATGGCCCGGCCGGAAAGGTATCGCGTTCGTCCTGTATTGCGTCGCGTTTTCGACGGGATGTCTTTTGTCGTCGGCACGGGAATCGGAATGGGACCGTGTCCGTCCGACCGGGGCGACAAGCGGTGTCGCGACCGTCGTCCGGAATCCCGAACTCGACGACGGAGGCAGGCGTGCCGTACTCGGCTTCGACAGGTGTGAAGCGGAGTCGGTCTGTCCGGAAGGTCTCGTGCTCGCGACGTTTTCCGTCCGTTCCGATATTTCATACGGCGATGTCGTGGAGATTTCCTGTCCGCTCGAAATTCCGGACGAGGAATGGCGTATGTATTATGCCAAAGACGGTATCACACACCGGTGTCGGGTTTCGTCGTGGCAGAAGACGGGCGAGCGGCATGTCGTTCGTCGGGCGCTGTTTCGTTTCTCTTCGGCGTTCGAATCCGCACTGTCGCGGGCGCTCACCGAACCGGAAGCGGGGCTGGCCGCCGGGCTGGTGATCGGCGGCGGACGCAGGCTTCCGGAGCCGCTCGTCTCGGATTTCCGGGCGGCCGGACTCTCACATATCGTCGCGGTTTCCGGATATAATATATCGGTCATCGCCGCATCGTTCCTGTTACTCGGTGTCGCCTGTTTCCTGTCCCGGCCCCGGGCGGCCGTTTTTTCCCTGGTCGCAACGGCCGCTTTCGTGATGGTTTCCGGTGCGCCTGCGTCCGCGGTGCGCGCGTTCGGCATGTCGTCGGTCCTGGTTTCGGCCGGATGGTTCGGGCGTCGGTATGCCTCGATCAGGGCGATCGTGATGGTCGCCTCCGCAATGCTCCTGTGGAACCCGCTCCTCCTACGGCACGATATCGGCTTCCTGCTTTCCTTTGCGGCGACGGCCGGAATCGCGTTGACGTCGCCATGGATAGGGCGGGTCGTGAGACGTGTGTCGCACGGCGGGTTTTTCGTCGAGGCCGCGCTGCTGACTTTCTGCGCGAACCTGTTCGTGATGCCGATTATTTTCGCGAATTTCGGTTCCTTCTCGCCACTGTCATTTCTGGCGAACGCACTTCTCCTGCCGCTCGTTCCGTATGCGATGTTCCTTTCCATCCTGACGGGGATTGCGGGCATGATGACGCCGTCGCTCGGGAGCCTGTTGGCGTTTCCCACCTATGCGACGATACGGCCGATCGTGCTCGGAGCCGAACGTCTCGCGGACCTTTCCCGTGGGATGATGATCGAAACGGAGTTCGGATGGATCGCGTCGGCCGTCTGGTATGCCGTGCTCGGAATCTTTCTTCGACTCTCTTTTCTTGCGAAGCGATACGCCGGAGGGTATTCTGAGGAAAGGTTGTCTTTCCATGGCTTCCTTTCGTTCGTGAAATCCCGTTTTTTTTCGCTGTCGCTTCGTGCTGAGACCGTCATGTCGAAAGATGCGTTGTCTGATGGATGAGTCCGTGATGATGTGACCGAATTCGTGTCGATCATATGGGGAAAATATTTTTCCGATTTGTGTTCATCACTCTCGCGCTCTCCGTTCTCGTCGGGGGAGTGTTTTCGCTTTGGGCATGGCAGAATGCCACAGAGACGCGCGTCATCTTTCTCGACGTCGGGCAAGGGGATGCGATTCTGATCACGCAGGGCGGGAATCAGGTCCTGATCGACGGCGGACGAAGCGGCAGGACGCTTCTTGCGGAGCTGTCGCGATATGTGCCGTTCTGGGATCGGACGATCGAGACCGTCATCATGACACATCCGGATGCCGATCATATCGGCGGCTTGCCTGACCTGCTGCGCGCGTATCGGGTCCGAGGATTCATCTCGACGGATGCGTCATCCTCATCGGAGATCTTCGGGCTCCTGCAGGACCGACTCTCGTCCGGCGACGAACCTCCCGAGCGGATCGAGGCACGCGAAGGGCTCACGATCTCATTTCCGTACGGTGGAACGGTGCGCGTCCTGTATCCGCACGCGGCGCTTCCCGAAGGGACCGAATCGAACGAAGGAAGCGTCGTCTCCCGATTTTCCTTCGGCGAGACGGACTTCCTGCTGACAGGGGACTTGCCGGAGGAAGAGCGATACCTTCTTGATCCGGGAGTCTCCGAAATCCTCAAGGTCTCCCATCACGGATCCAAGCACTCCACCAGCGAAGTGTTTCTCGGTCTTGTCCGACCGAAAGAGACAATCATATCGGTCGGGAAGAACGCCTACGGTCATCCGGCACCGGAAGTCATTTCACGCATCGCCGCATCGGGCGCGCTGATCCGTCGGACCGACCTGTCCGGAGGCATCCCGTACCGGTGTACGACGGTGCTCAACGGATGCGTCTTTTCGGGTTCGACGAGGTGACACGGCGAGGTGATTTATTGCCTTGATTCGGCTTTCATGATATCAATAGAGGGAATGTATCCTTATTACGACGTTATGGAGAACGCACATCCGAAGAAGGAACGGACCCTGGTCATAATCAAGCCGGACGGTGTCCAACGATCGCTTATCGGCGAAATCATCCGTCGGTACGAGCGGACCGGTCTCAAGTTGGTCGCGACGAAAATGCTCATTCCGACTCCTGAGATGGCGACAGAACATTATATGGTCGGCGGCGAGGAGTGGCTTGAGGGCGTCGGGAAAAAGTCGGCCGAGTCGTATGCGAGAAAGGGGCAGCAGTCTCCGTTCGCGACGTATCGGGAGAACGGACTCGCGATTATGAAAGCGAACGCGACCTATCTTTCCGCCGGACCGGTCGTGGCCATGGTTTGGGAGGGGAACGGTGCGGTCGGTGTCGTTCGAAAGATCACCGGGTCGACGGAACCGATGACCAGCGATGTCGGTACCATCCGCGGGGATTTCACGATTGATTCCTATCAGATTTCCGACGTCGACAGTCGGTCGATCCGAAACCTGATCCACGCGTCTGGAAATACCGAGGAGGCGGAGAAGGAGATTCCGATCTGGTTCGGCAAGCGCGAGTTGCTCAACTATCGGAACCTCAACGAAGCTATCCTGTACGACGTGAACCTGGACGGGATACTTGAATAAAAGTCTTACAGTCTATAAAGTCAGAAAGTCGAAAGTCCGTGAAGTCAAAAATGAATTTCGAATTTTGAAACAAAAGCTGAGAAGATAACTTTTTTGTCCGGCGCCTTGCATACGTGGACAAGTTCGCCGGACGCTGCCCTGCATATGCAGAGCTTCGGGCTGTAGTATAGTGGCAGTACGCATGCATGGGGTGTATGTAGTTCGGGTTCGATTCCCGACAGCCCGACAACGTATTGTGAGAAGTCGGCCTCTGGGCCGGTTTTTCATATGTTTCTTCATGTTGTCATCTTTACCCCCTTCGTCTCGCGGGGTACAATGTATGAAGAAATAACGACATTCCCGCTATGGTGACACTTACTATAAACGGCACGCCGGTGAAGGTCGCGAAAACGGCGACCATACTTGAAGCCGCGAAAAAGGTGGGCATCGCGATCCCGACCCTGTGCAACCATCCGGACCTGCCTCCGTCCGGTACGTGCGGGATGTGCGTGGTATCCGTCGCAGGTCGTGAAGGCACGGTGCGCTCGTGCGCGACGACCGTCGAGGAGGGGATGGAGGTGATGACCGACACACCGGAGCTTACAGAGGAACGGAAGGGAAATCTCGAGGCGCTGCTCGGTCATCATGTGCTCGAATGCGACGACTGTGTCTTTCTTCAGAAGTGTCATCTGCTCGAACTCGTCCGGGAGTATGGGGCGAAGCCGACCGGAAAAAAGCAGGAAACCGATCGCGTGTCTCCGTTCCGGGACGATCGTCTTCGATCAGACGAAATGTATTGGATGCGGAAATTGCACGAAGGTCTGCCCGACGGGGTATCTGTCGATAGATCCTTCCACTGGAAAACTGAAGTTGTCCGACGACCTGGATGCGGAGTGTATCAACTGCGGACAGTGCATCACGCATTGTCCGGTGGGTGCCATCGAAGGTGTCGGGGAATTCGAGGAGCTTGAACGGATTTTCGGGGACGGGAGCAAGACCGTCGTCGTGCAGTTCGCGCCGTCGATCCGGACGAGTATCGGCGAGGAGTTCGGCATGGACGCCGGATCGGTCGCGACGGGACAGCTCGTCGCGGCGCTCCGGAAGGTCGGTTTCAGATACGTCTTTGATACCGCGGCGGGAGCGGACTTTACGACGATGGAAGAAGCGGCGGAAGTGGTCGACCGGATACGGTCGGGAGGGCCATTGCCGGCGATGACGTCGTGTTGTCCGTCGTGGGTGAAGTTCGTCGAGTTCTACTATCCCGAATTCATCCCGAATCTCGCGTCATCGCGTTCGCCTCAGATCATGCTCGGCGGCATCGTGAAGGAATACTGGAGTCATAAGGAGGGGATCCGGCCGGAGGATATCGAGATGGTCTCAATCATGCCGTGCGTCGCCAAGAAGGCGGAAGTGAAGCGGGACGAACTGAAGATCGACGGGCGGTTTCCGGTCGATCGGGTACTGACGACGCGCGAGCTCGCCCGGCTTTTCCGCAAACGCGGTATCGATCTTTCGAAGCTCGAGCCGGAAGCTGCGGACGATCCATTCGGTGTACCGTCGGGCGCGGGCGTGATCTACGGATCTTCGGGTGGCGTGTTCGAATCCGCGTTCCGAACGGCCTATTACCTGATGACCAAGGATGAGCTTCCCGAAGACGCGATGCAGGAAATCCGCGGTATCGACGGGCGGAAGGAGAAGATTGTGACTATCGGCGAGACGACGATTCGGATCTGCGTGGTGAGCGGTCTCGATAACGCGCGCAAAGTGCTTGAGGAGCTCAAGGAAAATCCGCACAAGTATGATGCGCTCGAGGTGATGACCTGTCCCGGCGGATGTATCGGCGGCGGCGGGCAGCCTATCCCGACCTCGGCCGAGATCGTGAAAAAACGATCCGCGGGACTCTATTCGATCGACAAGAAGGGGTCGCTTCGTGTCGCCCATCAGAGTAAGCCGGTGCAGGCGGTCTATCGTGAGTTCTTCAATACCGAAGCTGCACGGAAAAAGATCCTTCATACGAAGTATGCACGGCGTGGGAAAGCCGATGTGGAGACGCTGAAGGATTCGAGGCAGATGTGAGAGGGGAACTGACAACTAACAACTGACAACGGATAACAGGGAACAGAGAGCAGGGAACAGATAATGAGGGACCGGAACAGGATATGGCACGATCCGCCTCCGTATCATCAGTAATGCAAGAATATGGGAGAGCAAATGTCAGGGGAGCGAGTCAATGAATATGCGAAAGATACACTGAAAGAAAAGAGAGAGTCGGATGGAATGCCGGAAGATATTCGCCCGAAATTCCAAGAGGAACTTAATAGGTTGAAGAAATTTGTCGGAAATTTCATTGAGGAAAATCCGGATGATGTTGATGGAAGCAAAAGGACAAAGTGTGTTCGTGAGATTTTTCTGTTTTTCAATCTTGCTTTACCAAAAAATGAGTTCCCAGCGTGTCAATCGGAGGCTGAGAATAAGGAACTTCTCCGATATATTGAAGAGCTTGAGGCTAAAAATGTCCGGTTGGATGGTGATAGTTACTCGGATCCATATGGAGTCGTCGCCGCCGCCTTGTATAAGGACGGGATGGGCAGGAATGAAATACTACGTCTATTCAATGAGCGGAAGAAGGTCTTGTATGTGGGAGGGATTCTTAAGTCGGGTGGCGCGGAGATACTCGGGCTACAGGGCATGGAAAATGATCGAATTGTTGATTTCGGTAAACAATTGTTGATAGATATATTGAAAGATCAATATGAGGACGGACCCGCGTTCGAGGCCAGAAAAACCCACGTATCGTATCTTATATGGGAACCATTGGCGAAGTGTTTGAAGCTGGATGACATGTCTTTTCGGGACATCATTGAATTTGGATTGAAATGCAATGAGTCACATTTATGGAGAGAACTGATTACTAGACGGGAAAAGTCCCAGGAAGACATGGAACGATTGTCTCGTGACGAAAGAAACGACATCGCAATGAGGATTGCTGAAGCATATATGCCTTTAATTCGATCAAATGCGTTGAACGGTAATGATATTGATAGTGTTCGGGAATTCGGCGGACCGGTCTTGAATGTCATTGACCAATTTATGACAGATGGGCGTGATACGAGATGACCGTTCTTGTTCACATGTTATAGTGATATCGATGAGTTTAGAAGGAAACGAGAT
>FUWD013179077.1_pt1 | contig 11935 bp, 17 predicted proteins | sample 1063281 | NCBI WGS metagenome assembly FUWD01 (sample SAMEA79048168, study PRJEB19326) | metagenome | biome: marine
GGTAATGATTCTCCAGCTCTTGCTTTTTCAATAAACATTGGTAAAACGTGCCCGTAAGTTGAAACTTGACCTTTACCAACTACATTAAAAAATCTAACAATTACATTAGGAAATGTATATGATTTTAAAAGGAACTCAGACATTAATTTAGAACAAGCATAACTTCCTCTGGGTTTACCAGGAGCAAATATTTTAAGTATATCGGTTTCCTTTGAACCACCTTCTTCTGACTCACCATATACTTCTGAGGTACTACTGTATATCACCTTAACATTATATTTTTCAAAAAGTGGAAATAAATTCATATTAATATTAAATGAATTATGTAATGCGCTAGATGAATCTTTATAAATTAATTTAACACCAATACTTGCTGCTAAATGATAACAAATATCAAATTCACCTAATCTAAAAATATTATCTAAATCATCTACATTGTGTTTATTAGATAAATCAATATTAAAATATTTTACATTCGACACTATGTCTTGAATATTAGTTGTACTTGATGTAAATAAATTATCAATGATTGTTATTTCATGTCCGTCTTCAACTAATCTTTTTGCCAGGTTACTACCTATAAATCCTGTTCCGCCTGTTATCAATATTCTTGACAATATATATCCTTTATTTCCTGAATTGTATTTTTTCTTTGTTGCTTAATGTATTTTTGAATACCTGTTTTATTTATTACGTCAGTGAACCATATTTTAAAATCTTCAATGTCAATATATTCAACTGTTTGGTTTTTTAAATCAAATTCCGATATTTCATTTAGTCTAATCTTTTTACATTAAACCTTTATCTTTATCAATACCATAAACTCTTGGAATTCTTAAAATTAAATAGTCACTTAAATAAGATTCTATATATTGTTCCATTGCTTTTTTATTAATACCATAATCATTGTCAAGATATTCTGCTGCCATTGAACTTGCAAATATAAATTTAGCATCTAATTCTTGAGCAAGTTTAATTAACTCGATTGTCAAATCAATCATTGATTTTGAAAGCTTAAGTTTATCTTTGAATTCAAATGTATCTGACGGAGAAGCAAAATGCACAATAGTATCTATATCATAATATTGTGTGTTTGGTTTATAATATTGTACATTACAATCTTTGAATAAAAATTTACAATTTCTAAGTAAAAATCCTCGTTCACCTGTTATTAATACATTCTTCATTTAATTATCTCCATATTTCGTTATCCCAACCTAATCTTATAAATGAAGCACCATTTTGTTCTTGACACTTTTGCTTAATTAATCTTACAAAATCTCTTCTTGTTTTTGGTTCATAATGATTTAAATCTAACGCAGAACAAAGTTGAATATCATCATCCAATAAATGACCTCTACCAGCTGCATTATAACAACCATTTGCTCCGGCATTAACAAATATTATATTTCCATAATTTTCAGCAAAACCTTTTATATTCAATTTTATTTGTTCATATGATTTATATAATACAAATCCAGCAACACCATATATTATAACAGTTTTGACTTTCAATGCTAAACCTGCTGCAATATTAACCATATTTGGTTCACCGATACCACAATTAATTTCATTAAAAGTACAATGAGGAAACATATCACAATGCAAAAAATAGATATCTTTATTCTTTGCTCTGTTTAAAAATTTATTTAATGTTTTTCTCATCTTTAATCCAATCTAAGTATTTTTTATATTTTCTAACTTTTAATAATATTGATGAATTTACTTTTTGTTTTTCTTGTTGATTCATACCTTCGAGTATATAATTCCATGATCTAACAGGAAAAATATTATTTTCTTTAAATTTTTCAATTTCAATATTTTTGTATTGTTCCCAATATTCATTATTTTTTGTACTATACTTATAATGTGCAATAATAAAATCTAATATAACATCAAATTCGTTATTATATATTTCATTATATTGTTGTGCTGTAATTTTATTTTTTAAATATTCATCAAGTAATTCAATGCCATATACTACTAAATATAATCCAGTACTTTCTAATGGCTCTATAAAAAAACTTGATAAACCGAGTGTTATAATAGTTTTATCTTTTTCAATTATATGTTCTTCATTTCTACCTGTTAACATATCTATTTTAAAAATATTTTCTTCATTGATTGAACCAAATTTTTCTTTAATATAATTTTTAAATTCTTCTAAAACATCATTATTTGAACTGTGTACATAACCAATTGATAATTTATTTTTTAATGATATATTCCAAATCCATCCATTATTCATTGCTTGAGCAACGGTAAAAGGTTTTTTCTGATTATCTATATCACTATATACATCTCTGTAAACATAAGCACAATCATTTGGTATTTTATCTGTTATAGTTTTAAACGTTTTATTGTTTAAAGATTTTTTAAATCCTGTACAATCAATTATTATATTATCTTGAATTTCTGATAAATCAGTAATTTCTTTTCTTATAATTGTTAAATTATCAAAATTCATTTTACTATCTAAATAATTCATTAATTCGGCTACATCAAAATGAGTTGCAATATCGATATATTCTAATATATTATCAGGTACAGAATTATTTTCCATCATTTCCTGAATTTCTTGTGCTTCAATATCAGTATTTCCAAACGGATGATAAAATGATTCATTAATTTTATAAAAATCTTTAAATTCAATTCCTAATTTTAAAGAACCGTTTAAATCATTTAAAATTATTTCAGGAGTTATTCCTAATTTTTTTAAAAAATCTGTCACTGCCGGTACGGTTGCTTCGCCGACGCCAATTGGTTTATTATTTTCAGGATAAATCCATGTAAAATGAATATTAGGATAATTCTTTACTAAGAAAAAAGTACTTAAATATCCTGTAGTTCCTGCACCAATAATTGTAATTCTATTTCTGATTCTATTTTCTTGTAATGCCATTTTTTAATATCTCTTTCAATGGATTTAAATCCATTTCCTTTTTAGTTTTAATAACTAATACAGTAGGTTTATTTGAATTATAATCCATTTTAATGTTTTTATTAATTGATTCTAAGTCATCATTATCTACAAATTTAAGATCCCAACCATTTTTATTAAAGAAGTCAAAAACAGGTTCTATTGGAATAATATCAGAACAACTTCCTGTTACTTGTGAATTATTATAATCAATAGTTGCAAAAATATTTAATTGATGTTTACCTATAAATTGAATTGCTTCTAAAGTATTGCCCATTTGAAGACAAGCATCTGATAAATTTACATATGTTTTATTCTTAGAAGCTAAAGCTATTCCTGCCGCAACTCCTAAAGCATTACCAATAGTTTCTTCACTATAATTGACAAAATCTATTTCATCGTGTTTAACACCCATTGATAATTTTTCAATATCATTAATCCAACCTAGTTTTTCCAAATTAAATAATATGCTTGAGCTCCAAATGGTTTACCTATAATTATATTATCTTTTTGATTAATATATTTGAAAACCTCTTGAAGATAATCTATCATTGATAAAGCGCTTGGTATATGTGCTAATTTATTTTTAAAACTATATTCTAATAATTCTTTTTTCATTTAAATCCTATTTAAATCTTCCATCATAACACATGATTCATTTTTACATTCAGAACAGAAATTTTTATCTTCCATTTTAAATAAATTGTTTAATTGTTCGTGTGAACAACCATTATAAATTCCATATGTTGATTTAACTACTTTGATAAAATTTACTTCTTTATCGGTAAATTTTTCTCGAATAGGTGGTACACTTAAATCATATACGAAATCAATTGGTAAATGACTTAATTTTTCAGTTTCTAAATGTTTATCTGCAACCATTGATGATACATGCGTTATACCGATCTGTTTTGAAATATCTATAATTTCATTTAAAATATTTTCTGTTTTAGAAGTATGATACATACCTTGATAAGATGTTTCAAATTCAGGATTACAAAATCGTTGTGCATCTTTAAGAATTGTGAATTGTTCTAAATAAAATTCTCTTGTCGATGTTAAATTAGAAAACATTCTAACTTTAATCTGTTCTTTTGGAATACCTACAACGGTCTTTTCAATATAATTAAATAATTCTTTCATATAGTCGATAAAATCAGGTATGCTATGTAATTCATCACCTGCAAAAGCTATTATTAATTTATCATAATTATATTTTTTATAAAATGTAACTATTTGAAATAAATTTAATTTAAATTGAGTTAATTTCAAATAATCTGTTTCTTGTCTTTGTTCTTTTGTTAATGTACAATAATCACAATTAAATCCACATTTAAATGAAATTGAAAAATCAACATATAATAATTTTTCTTTTTTATTTGTCATTGTTAACTCCATATTTTTGAATGTAAAAATCACCACCGCAATAATTATATTTACATTTTGTTTTTGTTTTTAATTTTATATTAAGAATTGTTAAATAATTTTTATCAGTTAAAACATTTACAATTGGTTTGACAGGAACACATTGCATTCTATAATATGTCATTTCAATTCCACAGGTAAATACATTTCCATCACAATTTATAACTATATCTTTAGAACCCGCATCGCATAAGCAACCTTCGCAATTTAATCCTTGAGCAAATAAATCATTTGTATTATATTCTATATTATCAATTAAAAATTTTTGTTCCGTCTTATTATATTTGTTATAGAATTCTAAATGTTTTGTTTTAGTATCTGGATTTTTATCATAATGACAAAAACTATGAATCATTTCAGAATCTTGTATACCTTTATATTTTAAAAACCAAAGTACTTTTTTATAAAAATCATCTAAATCTTGAACATTTTCTAACATAACATCAAATCTTCTAATTTTATATTTCTTTAATTTTAAAAAACAGAAATTTTTAACAAATTGTAAATGAGCATTTATTTTATGTAAATCTATATAATGATATGATATTGATAAGTTGTCAATTAATTTTATTATTTTACTTAATTTTTTGTTCCATATGATAAATTTGTTTGAAATTCAATTATAACTTTAATTTTTGTTTCTTGTTCCCATTTTCTTAAATGTTCAAGTGTTTCAATTACTTGTGGATGAATTCCAGGTTCTCCACCATGAAAATAAAATAAAACTGTTTTAAAATTTTGTTTAATGAAAAAATTAAATAAAGCATCTACTGTTTCTAAAGGATTTCTATAATTTTCTCCATCATACCATCTACAATATTCACAAGACATATTACATTTATCATTTAATCTAAATGTAACATGATAATCAGTAGGTTCACTAAAGTCTCCAGTTGATATAATTTTATAATCATTTTTTAAATTTATCAATTAATGCCTTTCATATCTTTTAAAAATTTTTTAACTTCATTTATAATTTGTTCTGATGTATTTTCTCTTCCTGAAATTTTAAATGAATTATAATCAAGTTCTTTAGCTTTTATAAGCATTTCTTTGTTATAATCCATTCCTAATTTTTCGCCATGTTTTTCTTTATCTTTATCTGATCCAATATTTGGATTAAAATTAGGTAACCAACATTCTTCTGTTTTAAAACAATGATGATGTCCAAGTTCTTTCCAAGGATCTTTTGAATTTGTATTTTGATCTGCAATTGCTTTAAAATGTTCATAATAATATGGACATCCATAAACACAAGTGTCATTGATTAATAATTCATATTTTGAAGTATTAACTGCATTATAAAATTCTGGTTCAAATACAAATTCAAATTTAGGTACAATAAAATCATATCTATTTTCTAAATCAATATAGTATTGTATCATATCTTTAGTTAATAAAACAGAAGATGGGTGTCCTGTTATACTATAAATTAATTCAAAATTGTAATGTTTCTTTAAATAAACTCTAAGATCTTCGTTAACTAAAACAATTTTATTTTTAATATTATATTTTTCTTGAGATTCATTTAATACTTGTAATAGTTCATTTCCTATTTTATCATTTAAATCTATAATAGAATTAGTAAATGTTAATGAAATTGAAATGCCAAATGAGTTATATTTTTCAATCATTTCTTTTGTTAATTGAATGTCTCTATTAATTCTTCCACCATTCCATTGACAAAGATTTGGACCTTCATATACATTAAATTTTATATTTTTGTTTAAGAGTTTTAATACAGGTAGTTCTTTTATAAATGTATTATAATGAACACTTGCTCCTGCTATATTAAGATTCATATTATTCCTTTACATTAAAAAACAATGGTCATTTGGGCAAATGTCATTATTTTGTCTATAGCTACAATTGTAACTTCTTAACATTGGATCAAAAAGTATATAACTATCTTTATATATACATGGTTGAAATTTCATTGAAGTTATTCCTCTTTGTTGACTTTCCCAAATAAAACTTCTTTCTCCTGGTTCAAATTGAAAAACTTTGCCATGAATTCCTTGTTTTAATTCATTGAATCTAAACAATTGATTATTAACAACATCTTTAATTAAAAAATCAGCAACAGGTGCTAAAAATATTATACTTTTGTCTTTAATAACATTAAGTAAATTTTTTATAAAAAATTGTACTTTCTTCTCCAATATACATTATATCAATTCTTCTAATAATATTTTGAAATTTTGACAATTCTTCAATATAGATATCTGTATTTCTTATTTCTCCTGGATGAATTGAAACTTGAACTTTGAATTTTAAATTTTTTTCAATACATTTCTTTATATTATTATATATAGAAAAATTAGTTTGAATTATAAATTTCATTTCTATTTTATTTAAATGTTCTATAATTTCATCTATAAACGGATGTAAAAATGGTTCACCACCAAATACAAATAATTCATCATTTTTATATTTTTCTTTTAAAGAATCTAAAAATTCAAATACCTTTTGTTTATCTTTTTCAAAAGGTATTGGTTCCGGTAAAGCAGAATTTCTACTATTAACACAATATTTACATTTATAATTACAATCTAATATGCATTCCCATTCAACTTTCATTTTTTTCACCATAAAGTTCTTTGTAACCATATTCTGAACAATAACAATCTCCACTATTGCAAAATAATCTGAATTTTTTTAATCCATCTTTAATGTGGTATTGATGATCTTTTTTATTTTTCATTTGACAACTAAAATTTACATAACCGTAATATGATATATTAAAATTAAGAGGCTCACATATAGTTCTATATTGTTGAGGTATTTGATAAAGTTTTTTATTTTGAAATTCATTTGATGATATTTCTTTATCATTAAGATAATATAAATGAGAATTATTTAATGAATTATCAAAAACAAATTTTGTCTTATTATTCCAACTTTCCTGTGTTTGAGCACGTTTACCATCATTATATAACTGAGTTATTGAATATGGTATATTGTTATTTATTGCCCAATTTGCCCTTTCAAACATTTTTTCATTTCCATCAAAAAGAACAAATGAAATCATCATATTAGTTTGTAACCATTTCTCTTTAATTTCTCCAGGCATGCGTCTCATATATTTTTTTAAAAATAATACATTTCTTTTAAAAATATCTTCATCAATTTTATCATGCCAAGTAATTGATATACCTACATTCTGAAATTCTAATAATTTTCCAATTTCTTCTATACGTTGTTCTGGAAAAGTTAAATTTGTAACTATCCAAATTTTCATATCAATCTTAGATAATTCCGTAACAAATTCAACTAAATTCGGAGCCATTAAAGGATCACCTCCGAGTAAGTCAAGCTCAAGTTCCATATCAGGATTTTGCTCTTTAAATTCCTTTAATTTTTCTATAACTAAAGCTGCAACAGAATCATCATGCGTTTTTTTATTATCTAATAATTTTAATTCATAACAATAAGAACATCGTAGATTACAAGCTAAAGAAATTTCATAAGAAAAGATTATTTTATTTTTCATATATTCATTAAACTTTATCATTGGTATACCTTATAATTTGTTTGTAATATCATAATGAATTTCTCTTACATTTTTATTTTCTTCATTATAAATCAAATCTTTTCCTTATGTATTTTCATTAAACCATCACAGCTGCAAAAATTATGAGGACAAATTTTTGATTCAATTTCAGTAATATCTTTGAAAAAATTTGGAGTAATATCTATAGGAGATCTGTTAAAACATTGATCTGAAATTTTACAAGAATTATCAATTTCATAATTATTTTGCCAACAATTCCAACCTTTAAATTGATTAAAATTATTTTTAAAAATTTCATAATCACTTAAAATAAAAGTTTCTGTTTTAGTTTATATTCAAATTCTTTCATTCGTTGATTTTCTAAAAAAATAAAATATTCATAAAAATCTTTATTGTATTGTACATCTTTATCAAAACCACCATATATAAAATGTGGATGAATTCTTAAATATTCTAAAGTATTTAATTCATTGTACATATATTTAGTAAATTCCCAATATTTTTTAGCAGGATGTAACATTAAATTAAGTTTATTTTTATAACCTTTTTTATGCATTATTTTTATATTTTCAAAAACATTTTTAAATGTTTCTTCATTCATATATTCAGCATGTAATGACCACAATACGTAAGTTCTGCCATCTGAGTCTTTATGTTTTTCAAAAAATTCATTTGTTTTTGAACCGTTTGTAGTTATATACAATCTACTATCAGGATGTTTAAGTATTTTTTCTTCAAGTAAATCAAGTAATTGAAAATATCTTTGGTGCATAGTTGGCTCACCACCGAGTAATCCTAAAAATAATGGCAATGTACTTTTTTCAAGTTCATTAATAACTTCTAGCTGTTTTTTCCAAATTGCAGGAATTTGCCATTTATCACCGTATTGAGCTTTAGCATAACAATAACTACAATCATAATTACACATTGTAGTTATATCCCAATGCACATATAATCTATCTCTTAAATGATCTACGCCTTCAACTGAAACTATATCTTCAATTTTTATTGGTTGCAATGATTGCATTTTTTGCCTTTATTAAAACTTATATTATCTCCGCCATCAGTGGTCTGTGTAAATATAAACTTATTTATATTGATGAATGAACCTTTTAATTGTTTAAATATTTCAAAATCATTTTGAAGATTATCATCTGTTGGAAAATCATTTAAACATTTCTTTTTAAAACATATTTGACTAAATTGAAAATTCCAAGGATCATAATTCTGCAAAAAATGTTCTTTATCTTTATATACATTATTAGTATATTTAAAAAATTCTGTAAAATGTGGCATTAATTTATATGGTTTATAATTAAAATACATAATGTCATGATTATATTGTGAAAATATTTCAAAAAAATCTTCTATTATATAATCATCATCTTCTAAAAAATAAACATATTCACCATTAGCTCTTTTAAATAAATCAAAATAAAGATTACCTAAATTATAATTATTATAAGAGTAAATTATAGGTAAATTTGAATAAATTTCTTTGATATCATTACTATCATTATTAACTAATATCTCAACATTATTTTTTAAAGGAAATTTATTATATGCTGTTATAACAGAATTAATACATCTTTTAAATAATTCTGGTCTTTTATGAGTTAATATCAGAATGCTTATCTTCATAAAAACCCTTTCTAAAATAATTAATTTCTTTTATTTTTTCACCTTGAATTGGTTTAGCAATATCTGTGCATTTATTTTCAAATCCGTCACAAAGATATAAAAATTTACAATCAATACATTCTTTTGGTTTAAAATACATATTTAATCTATCTTTTTTAGCAGTATTATATAACAAATTTGTTGAATTTTTTATAAATTCATTTGGATCTATTTTATAATCATATACTGCCATATTCCAATCAAATAAATCATACATATGTTGAAATGTATTACAGACATATTTTTCATAACCTATCATATAACAATAGGGTGTATATCTTACATTTATATATTTTACATTAATATTATCAATTATTTCTTTAATATGATTAGTTGATTTTTCATAACTTAAAGATTGATTTGCTATACCAAAATAATTCAATGTTAAAAAATTTATTTCAAGTGGTTGAATTTCATTTATTAATTCTATATATTCTTTAGTATATTTTAATGAATGTAATGTTACAACATAATTTATTCTAACAATTATATTTAATTTTTTAGCATTTTTTATTGCTTTAATCATATAATCAAAAGCACCGTTGTATTGTACTATTTTATTATATACTTCAGAATTACTTCCATGTAAACTAAACATTATTTCTTTTAGTCCGTGCTCTTTTGATTTTTTAAAAATTCATAATCACTAAACATAGAACCATTTGAAATTGTACTAATATATAGATTATTCAAAGTACAATAATCTAATATTTTAAACCAATCTGGATGATAACTTGATTCTCCACCACTAAGATCTAATTCTTTAATGCCACATTTAACCAAGTAATCTATTCGTTCTTTGATAACTTCAAAAGAATCACAAATGTCCAATTTGTCTTTATAATAGCAAAATGTACATTTATAATTGCATAATGTACCAGTATCTAATTTAGCTCTGGTACATATAGGTTCATTATCTAATAATGGCGAAAGTTTATTTAAGTTTATCATTATATATTATATCATTAATTAAGTTAATTATTTCATCATCTTCTTCTAAGAATAGAGATTCAAAATTATGCTCAATATCATGAACTCTCCATTTTAATCCTAAGTCTTCTTCCCAATAATCTATATTATGAAATATAACATCTTTTCCATAAAATTTACATTCAACTAAAAATCTAGGACTACAATCAAATTTTTTTCCAACTGGAGTATAGATATATGTATTAAATTTTTCCATTAAATTTTTAACTGGCATTTCTTCTATAATATATCTATTAGATAATTCAGATTTAATTTCAGTATTTGTCAGTAAAAGAAAATTATCATTGTATGTATTTTCTAATTCTTTATAATAATCTTCATTTAATCCTCGAGCATTTTTAGTAGCATATATAAGATTATTGTTTCGAATATTTCCTTTGTTGATTTCTTTATATTTACTTAAAAGAATCTTTTTAATATAATCAATACTTTTACATTCAGATTTTCCATAAATTCTATCATCTTGAAACATTACAATATTATTCATTTTTTGAAAGGTTTTATCTGCACAAGGAAATGCCATTATTTTTTAAACAATAAATGATATCTATCCGTTTTTGAAAAGTTACCATCTGTTAAAAGTAAATTTGAACCTTTTAAAATTTTTGGCTTATCTTTTATTATAATATTATCTATTAAATTTTTATTTCTTCTGAATTAAAAGTATACTTATCTTCAATTGTTTTTTGAATATAATCTTTAGAAATTTCTTCACCAATAAAAATACAGCAATTAAAATGATTTTTAAGAACATAATAATATTCTATACATTCAAATAAATGGCCACACATTCCCTGAGGAATTGGACCCCATGTATAACTTAAACATAATTCATATTTTTCAGGAATTTTAACTATCAATACAATCCTTTAAAGTCTTTTTAATCTTTTATTGTGTTCTGTTTCTCTACAAGTTATTAATAAATTTTTTATTGAATCAGGATCTAATCTATGTTTATATTTTTTATATATTTCAAAAGAATTTCTTTTAGATAAAATATATCTTTGGTCATCTAAATTATTTTTAGTTGCTGCAAAAATACTAAAAGTAATATCTTTATATTTTTCTAAAAAGGCATCTAATCTTACATAATTTTCATTAGTAACAACTATCATATAAGAAATTTTATTATTATTAATTTCAGGATAATATAAATTTTCATTTAAATCTAAATTTTCAGAAATATGATAAAGATAATGATCTACAAATTTATCATATTCAAGGTATTTTTTAAAAAATAAACCATTAGTATTAACTGATATTTTACAATTTTTTCAAGTAAATTATTAAAAATAATTTCTATATTTTCTTTAGAAATTAAACCTGGTTCACCACCGCTTAATGATACTTCTGAATTTGGTTTAATTTCATCTAATTTCTTTAATATTTCATTATCTGAAATTTCT
>FUWD012834886.1_pt1 | contig 11932 bp, 10 predicted proteins | sample 1063281 | NCBI WGS metagenome assembly FUWD01 (sample SAMEA79048168, study PRJEB19326) | metagenome | biome: marine
GTTTGGATTAAAGATGTTTCAGATCTTAAAAATCCTTCTTTATCAGCATCTAAAATTGCTACTAAAGCACATTCTGGAATATCCAAGCCTTCTCTAAGAAGATTAATTCCAACTAAAATATCAAACACGCCCATTCTTAAATCACGAATGATTTCAATTCTTTCTAATGTATCTATGTCCGAATGCATATATCTCACCTTAAGTCCGTTTTCATGAAGATATTCTGTTAAATCTTCCGCCATTTTTTTTGTAAGGGTGGTAACTAAAATTCGATAACTTTCATCAATTATTTTCTTTGACTCATGCAATAGATCATCAACTTGAGTTTTTGCAGGTCTAATTTCTACTTTTGGATCAATTAAACCCGTAGGTCTAATAATCTGATCAATATATTTATTTTGTGTTTGTTTAAGTTCCCAAGGTCCAGGCGTAGCTGAAACAAAGACAGTTTGAGTTCTCATTGCATCCCACTCTTCAAATTTAAGAGGACGATTATCCATACAGGAAGGCAATCTAAACCCATATTCTGCAAGAGTTTTTTTTCTTGTATGATCTCCTTTGTACATTCCATTTAGCTGAGGCACGGTTACGTGACTTTCATCTACAAATACAATTGTATTATCTGGAAAATATTCAAAAAGAGTAGGAGGTGGCTCACCCTGTTTTCTGCCAGATAAAAAACGAGAATAATTTTCAATTCCAGCACATGTGCCAGTAGCTTCTATCATCTCCAAATCAAATTTAGTTCTTTCTCTTAATCTTTGTGCTTCAAGAAGTTTGTTTTCACTTTTGTGCTTTTCTAATGTTTTTTCTAACTCTTTTTTAATTTCTTTTATGGCCTGATCCATGGTCGGTTTTGGCGTAATGTAGTGGCTGTTTGCATATAACTTTATAATTTCAAAATTATTTGTTTTGTCCCCAGTTAATGGATCGAATTCTTCAATTTTTTCGAGTTTATTTCCAAACAAACTTAATCTCCACGCTCTATCTTCTAAATGAGAAGGAAAAATTTCTAAACTCTCACCTCTAACTCTAAAGGTTCCTCTAAAAAAGTTCTGGTCATTTCTTTTGTACTGTAGATTAACAAAAGTTTTTATGATCTCATCTCTATTGTAATCGTAGTTCTTTTTTAATGTTAAAGTCATTTTGCTGTATGCTTCTACTGATCCCAAACCATAAATGCATGATACACTTGCAACAATTATTACATCATCTCTTTCGAGTAGAGATCTAGTAGCTGAGTGACGCATTCGATCTATTTGTTCGTTTATTGAAGCTTCTTTTTCAATATATGTATCTGATCTTGGTACATATGCTTCTGGAATATAATAGTCATAATATGAAACAAAATATTCAATAGCATTTTCTGGAAAAAAACTTTTCATCTCGCCGTATAATTGTGCTGCCAAAGTTTTATTAGGAGCAAGTATAAGTGCCGGTCGATTTGCCGCTTCAATAACCTTTGCCATTGTAAAGGTCTTGCCTGATCCAGTTACTCCCAATAAAACTTGCTCATTTTTTTTATCCTTTAAATTTGTAAGTATTTTTTTGATTGCCTCAGGTTGATCTCCAGAAGGCTTAAAACTACTTTTTATTTTGAATTTGATACCGCCTTCTAATTTTTTTTTAACCAAAGCATTATTGGCGTCTAAATCGGCTATTTTTTCTTGATAAGTATTCTGCATTTTGTGTTAATAATTAACAAAATATTATAAATTTCAATGAGTATAGTTTCCAATAGTTTAAAGAGAATAAAGCCCTCACCAACTCTAGCAGTTACTCAAAAAGCTAGAGAAATGAAAGATGCCGGGAAGGATGTAATAGGGTTGGGTGCCGGAGAACCTGACTTTGATACACCGGACAACATTAAAGAGGCTGCTATTGATGCAATAAGAAGGGGTGAAACCAAATATACAGCTGTGGATGGTACACCAAAACTCAAAAAAGCCATTCAAGGCAAGTTTTCTAGAGAAAACAATTTAAGCTATGAATTGAGCCAAATTTCAGTGGGTACTGGAGGTAAGCAGATAATCTACAACGCTTTCATGGCAACATTAAATCCTGGTGACGAAGTAATTATTCCAGCACCTTATTGGGTTTCCTATCCTGATATGGTTCTATTGGCTGGTGGAAAACCAAAAATAGTACAGTGTTCAGAGAAGAATGAATTTAAGATTAAACCCAAAGAACTTAAAAAAGCAATTAGTAAAAAAACTAAATGGTTAATAATTAATTCACCGTCAAATCCTACAGGATCTTGCTATACAGAGGAAGAATTAGAAGAGCTATCAGAAATTCTAATAAAAAATAAAAGAATTTATATCTTAAGCGACGATATTTACGAACATATTACTTACGATGGTTTCAAATTTTTTACTATTGCGCAGATAGATGCTCTTAAGGACAGAACGTTAACCATGAACGGAGTAAGTAAATCTTATTCTATGACAGGTTGGAGGATAGGGTATGGTGCTGGACCGAAAGAAATTATTAAAGCTATGGCAAAAATTCAATCTCAATCTACAACAAATCCATCTTCGATAAGCCAAGCAGCAGCAGTAGAAGCTTTAAATGGTACTCAAGAATTTATAAAAACAAGAACAGAATCTTTCAAAGAGAGAAGAGATTTTGTGGTTAAGTCTTTAAACAAAATAAAGGGATTAACTTGTTTCAAGCCAAACGGAGCATTTTATGTTTTTCCAAACTGTAAATCTTGTTTAAACAAGAAAGATATTAAAAAAAATAAAATAAAAACAGATAAAGATTTTGTTGAATCTTTATTAGAAAATGCCGGCGTTGCAGTAGTTCAGGGATCAGCTTTTGGTTTACCTGGATTTTTTAGAATATCTTACGCAACTTCAATGGAAAATTTGCAAAAGGCTTTGGCCAAAATAAAAGAATTTTGTGAAAATCTAAATTAATTTTCTTTTGAAAGAAATTTTTCAGCTTCAAGTGCTGACATACATCCCATACCAGCTGCTGTAACGGCCTGTCTAAAGATTTTGTCTTTTACATCTCCAGCAGCAAATACTCCAGGAATACTAGTTTGCGTTGAGTCAGGTTTGGTTATTAAATATCCTTCTTTATCCATTTTTAATTGATTTTTGAATAAAGACGTGGCTGGGTCGTGACCTATTGCAATAAACAAGCCATCAACTTTTAAGTCAGCTATTTTACCTGATTTAACATTCTTAATTTTAACTCCATTAACACTTTTTGGTTTTTGATTTCCAACAACTTCTTCAACTACACTATCCCAAATAATCTCAATTTTTTTATTTGCTCTCAGTTTTTCCTGAAGCATTTTTTCTGCACGCAATTCATTTCTTCTATGTATGAGTTTTACTTTTGATGCAAATTTTGTAAGAAACATTGCTTCTTCGACAGCAGCATTTCCACCTCCAACAACAGCCACTTCCTTTTCTTTAAAGAAAAAACCATCACAAGTAGCACATGCTGAAACTCCAAACCCTCTGAATTCTTGTTCAGATTTTAAATTTAACCACCTCGCCTGTGCACCCGTAGAAATTATAAGTGTATCAGCAGTATAAATTTGTCCGCTATCACCAGTTGCTACAAAAGGTTTTTTAGAGAGATCTACTTTATTGATATGGTCTTGTATCATTTCGGTTCCCACCGCTTTAGCCTGCCCTTTCATTTCATCCATTAACCACGGACCCTGAATAACTTTTGAATGTCCGGGGTAGTTTTCAACATCAGTTGTTGTTGTTAATTGGCCTCCAGGCTGCGAACCATAAACTAAAATTGGCTTAAGCATCGCTCTTGCAGCATAGATAGCCGCGGTATAACCAGCGGGACCAGATCCAAGAATTAACACTTTTGTGTGTTTGGTAGACTTATTATTCATTATATATAGATATATAGTTACAAATGTTGAAATTAAAAGCACTTCTTTTAACCCAAGGCATGCACGGTATGATAAGTCAGGTTGAGGGCCTGGCCAACGCTTTAAGTTTAAATTTTAAACATCAAACTATAGAACTTAAAAAATTTTGGAATATTATTCCACCAAAGTTTACCCCGTTATCTGAAAACATCCTAAAAAATAAATTTATTTGTGATGCCAAGGTTATTATTTCTTGTGGGAGAAAGAGCGTTGTTCCTTCTATTATTTTAAAAAAAAATTTTAAAAATGAAATATTTAATATCCATATTCAGGACCCCAAAGTAAAATTAAATAATTTTGATTCTATTATTTGTCCGGAGCACGATAATTTAAATGGAGACAATGTCATAAAAACCAAGGGCGCTATACATTATCTTACGAATGATGAAATTAAAAAAAATATAAATTATCTAAAACCAAACGCAGATGGACAAAAAAATTGTCACTTTTGTCCTTGGAGGACCAAATAAATATTACAATTTTTCTGAGAAACAAATGAATGCTATGTTTGCAAAAATAAAAAATTTGTTTGTTTTCTCAAAATATAAATTAATTGTAATTCCATCATATAGAACACCAGACAATATTTTAAAGCTTGCCCACCACTATTTTAATGAGGATCATTTGGTAATAAAAGAAAGGGACAAGAAAGCGTATTTATCTTCGCTAGGTTTATCAGATATAATCATCGTCACTTGTGATTCAACTTCTATGATTTCGGAGGCGGCAATTACTGGAAAACCAATTTATGTTGCAAACATGAAGCCAAAAAGAAATATTTATAGATTTAAAAAATTTTACAAATTATTTAAAGATTTAGGCATCATCAGAGATCTAGAGGAAAAAATTGACTTTTGGAGCTACAATAAATTAAATGAAGTAAGTCGAGTAGCTTTGCTGCTGAAAGAAAAAATGAAACAAAATGGAATTATTTAAAGCTTTAACATCAAGATCAAATTTTTATGACAAACCTTTTAGTCATTGGGACTATAGCAAACCATTAACGAAGGAAGCAATAAAAGAAATTTGCAATGCTGATTTTAGCAATTTATCTGGGAAAAATTTTGAATATGATGGAACTAGAGCTATTGATGGAGGGAGGGCAAATACAGAGAAGGTATAAAAAGTGGCGGCAAAGCCAAAAAATATAGACGCTATATTACAAAAGAAAACTCATATATTTTTCCTGAATTAAAAAAATTTATTGATGAACTTTGTTCAAAAAATGTATACCAACACATTTCCAAGTTAGTCAAAAAAGATCTTTCAAACTCTTTTGTAAGATTGGAAGTTATTTGTGATAGAGAAGGGTTTTGGCTCAAACCTCATTGTGATATTAAAGAAAAACTAGTTTCAGGTTTAATATTTGTTAATCCTTTTAACGAATCAGAAAATCTTGGAACTGATTTGTATGATGAAACACTTAACAAAATTAAAACTGTTCCTTACAAAGATAATTATGGTTATTTTTTTACAAGTGGACCCAATACTTGGCACGGCATGGAAAAAAAAAAATTAAAAAAGAAAGAAGAGGGCTGCAAGTTAACTATGTTACATTTAAAACTGACTGGAAAGTTAAAAGTTAATTAGACGTCTTGTAGTGCCTTTACTTCTATAGGATATTTTTTTAAGGATTCAATAGATTCTACACAAGCATTTGCCGCAGCAAACGTGGTGAAATATGGAATTTTGTTCATCAGGCTTGATCTTCTTAAACTGAATGAATCTGCAACCGCAATAGAGTCCTTACCCTCCGTTGTATTAATTACCAAAGCAATGCTTTTACTATTTAATTTTTCAACTATATGCGGAGAACCTTGATTAACTTTATTAATCTTTTTGCACTTAATGCCCTTGGAAACTAAATATTTGGCAGTACCAGGAGTTGCGCACAATAAAAATCCTAATTTTATTAATTTTAAGGCATTATTTAATATTTTTTCTTTATCTTTATCCCTTACAGATATAAACGCAGTTCCTTTCAAAGGAATGCTATTATTGCTCGCCATTTGGCTTTTAGCAAAAGACAAACCAAAATTTTGATCAAAACCCATTACCTCACCAGTTGATTTCATTTCTGGACCCAAAAGGACATCGACTTCAGGAAATTTATTAAAAGGAAATACTGCTTCTTTTACTGCAAAAATCTTTTCATTTTTTATTCTCAGATCAAAACTAGATAAATTTTCACCCGCCATAACTCTGGATGCTATTTTGGCAACAGGAAGTCCAGTTGCTTTTGATACAAACGGTACGGTTCTACTTGCTCTTGGATTCACTTCTAAGACATAGACTTCTTTGTCTTTAACCGCAAATTGGATATTAATTAATCCCAGCACCTTAAGAGCTACAGCCAATTGTTTGGTTTGCTCTTTTATTTTATTTATAATTTCCTCATCCAAAGTGTAGGGAGGGAGTGAGCATGCAGAATCCCCTGAGTGAATACCCGCTTCTTCAATATGTTCCATAATTCCGGCAACAAAAATTTTATTGCCATCCGAAATAGCGTCTACATCCACTTCTGTTGCGTCATTTAAAAATTTATCAATGAGAACAGGATTTGATCCAGATACTTTTACCGCCTCATCTATGTATTTTTTTAAATCGAAATCATTATGAATTATTTCCATCCCTCTTCCACCAAGGACATAAGATGGTCTTATAACAATTGGAAAACCTATCTTGCTGGCAACTTGAAAAGACTCACTTTTATTTTTTGCAATTCCACTATCTGCCTGTTTTAAGTTTTCTTTAATTAATACCTCTTTGAATCTTTCTCTATCTTCGGCTAAATCTATAGAATCAAATTGGGTTCCCAAAATCGGAATATTATTTTCTGCAAGTGCTTTTGCGAGTTTTATAGGTGTCTGACCACCAAACTGAGCAATAACACCTAACAACTTACCATTTTGTCTTTCTTTAGCTATTATATTAAAAACGTGTTCTTCTATCAAAGGCTCAAAATATAATCTGTCACTGGTATCATAATCAGTAGAAACAGTTTCTGGGTTACAATTGATCATAATTGTTTCATATCCTTTTTCCTTCAAAGCAAAGCTTGCTTGACAACAGCAGTAATCAAATTCGATGCCTTGACCAATTCTGTTTGGTCCGCCCCCTAAAATTATGATCTTTTCTTTGTTTGTTGGGTTGGCCTCGCATACAGCTAATTGATCTACTGATTTTTGATAAGTTGAATACATGTATGGAGTTTGGGATTTAAATTCGGCTGCACAAGTATCAATTTTCTTAAATACAGGAAACACGCCCAATCTCTCTCTTTCTTTTTTAACTTGTTTAACGTTGACTTCAGTTAACTCGGCAATTTTGTCGTCTGAAAAGCCTATAGATTTTATATGGGAGAATTCTTCAGACGTTTTTGGTAAACCATTTTTTTCTAATTTTTTCTCTTCATTAACTAATTCAGATATCTGTTCTAGAAACCAAGGGTCTATATTAGTGAGTTTATAAATATTTTTAATTCCAACTTTTCTTCTAAAGGCCTCAGCTATGATAATAAGTTTGTCAGGTAAATTTTGACTTAATTTATTTTTTATTTCTTTGTCAGATATTTTATTAAGGGGATCTAACCCTTTATAACCCACCTCCAAAGACGCTAACCCTTTTTGTAGAGATTCTTTGAAGTTTCTTCCTATAGCCATTGCTTCACCAACTGATTTCATGGAGGTACCTAATTTAGCTTTGGCTGATCTAAATTTTTCAAATGTGAATCTTGGAATTTTGGTTACAACATAATCTATTGTGGGCTCAAATGATGCCGGTGTTGTTCCGGTAATCTCATTTGTTAGTTCATCAAGAGTGTAACCGATAGCCAATTTTGCAGCTACTTTTGCAATTGGAAAACCAGTTGCTTTTGATGCTAGCGCCGATGATCTAGAAACTCTTGGATTCATTTCAATAATGACCATTCTTCCGTCTTTTGGATTAATAGCGAACTGAACGTTTGAACCACCAGTTTCAACGCCAATTTTTCTCAAACATTCAATGGAGGCATTTCTCATAATTTGAAATTCTTTATCCGTTAGTGTTAAAGCAGGCGCTACTGTAATCGAATCTCCAGTATGTATTCCCATTGGATCTACATTTTCAATCGAACAAATTATAATACAGTTGTCTTTTTTGTCTCTGACAACTTCCATTTCAAATTCCTTCCATCCCTCCAGAGACTCTTCAACTAAAACTTGATTTTTGGGAGATTCTAAAAGACCGGCTTTAACTAATTCAAAAAATTCTTTTTTGTTTTTTGCAATTCCTCCGCCAGATCCACCTAAAGTGAACGAAGGTCTTATAATTGCTGGTAAACCAACTTTTTTCAAAACTTTTTTTGATTTACTAAAGGAGTTAACTATTTCGGATTTAGGTAAATCTAAATTTATTTCTTTCATACATTTTCTAAACAAATCTCTATCTTCAGCTCTAGAAATTGCCTTGGCTTTTGCACCAATCAATTCAACTTTATTTTTTTTAATATTCCTTTTTTTTCCATTACAATCGCTACATTCAATGCCGTTTGTCCTCCCATGGTTGGTAAAATTGCACATGGTTTTTCTTTTTTTATTATTTTTTCCACAATTTCTGTTGTGATTGGTTCTATATAAGTTTTATCCGCGACTTCTGGATCGGTCATAATTGTTGCAGGATTAGAATTAATCAATATTACCTTAAATCCTTCATCCTTTAGAGCTTTGCACGCTTGAGTTCCAGAATAGTCGAATTCACAAGCCTGTCCGATAATGATTGGGCCAGCACCTATTACTAAAATTTTTTTAATATCTTTTCTTTTTCCCATTTTTTTTGCTTGTTATTATATTGTTTAAAAATTTATCAAATAAATATTTACTATCTTGCGGTCCAGGATTTGCTTCAGGATGATATTGCACTGAAAATATTTTTTTCTCCTTTTACCTCAATGCCCTCGATACAACCATCGAAAAGAGATTTATGAGTAATTTTTACAGAACTTGGAATTGATTTTGGATCAACTTCGAAACCGTGGTTCTGGCTTGTAATTTCGACTTTGCTTGTAGTCAAGTCTTTGATCGGATGATTTGCACCTCTATGACCAAGCGACATTTTTTTCGTTTTTGCACCCAATGCCAGAGATAATAGTTGATGACCTAAACAAATACCAAATATTGGAGTTTTACTATTAATCAATTTTCGTATTATTGGTATTGCGTATTTTCCGGTTGCTGCCGGATCTCCAGGACCGTTAGATAAAAAAACTCCGTCTGGATTTAGTTTAATTATTTTTTCCGCAGAATAATTTGCGGGAACAACAGTTACAGCACAATTAATATCTGAAAAGCATCTAAGTATGTTTTTTTTAATTCCATAGTCTATAGCCACAACTTTATATTTATTTTTTTTGTTTTTTATGTAACCTTTTTTTTTATTCCATGATTTTAACGAAGACCAATGATATATTTTTTTGCAACTAACTTTTTTTGCTAGATCTAGACCCAGAAGACCGTTCCACGATTTAGATTCCTCCAGAAGTTTTTTAAAATTATGCTTACCATTTTTTAAAAATTGAACGGTACCTTTTGGAGCCCCTTTGTCTCTTATGTAGTTTGTAATCACTCTAGTGTCCAAACCAACGATGCCAACAATTTTTCTTTTTTTAAGCCATTTATCTAGCTTTTTAATTGATCTGTAATTAGATGGTTCCGTAACATTCGAATTAAAAATAACACCTTTAACCCACGCTTTATCAGCTTCATTATCATCGGGGTTTGTCCCAACGTTTCCAATATGCGGAAAGGTAAAATTTATAATTTGATCTGAATATGATGGATCTGTAATTATTTCCTGATAACCGGTTATTGAAGTGTTAAAACAAACCTCTCCAACCGCACTACCTTCATAACCTATACCTGTCCCAGAAAAACTAATGCCATCTTCAAAAACTAAAATACCTGTTGAAAAATTAATTGAATGATTGTTTTTTATATCTACAGCCTGTCTCAAATACAACTCATGAGTTAAAGCAAAACGTTTTAAACATGGTTTTGCGCAACATATGAAAAAGGTTAGCAATCGTCAAGTATCTTCTTTTTCTTTTGAAGACAGATTGTGATTAAAGTAAGTTTTAAAATTATGTCCCTTCAGATTAAAATAGAGAGCAAACTGAAAGAATCTTTAAAGTCCAAAGATAAAAAGACTTATTCGACTTTAAGATTGATGATTGCAGCCATTAAAGATGTTATGATTGCTAAAAAGATTAAGGCTGAAAAAAAATTACCTGACAATGATCTAACAGCTGTTCTCAAGAAGATGGTTAAGCAACGAAACGAATCTTGCGAAATTTATAAAAAAGCTGGAAGAAATGAATTATTAAACAACGAAATGTCAGAAATTAAAATTATTAATGAGTTTCTGCCTAAACAATTAAATGAGGAAGAAACAAGAAAAATTTGTCTCGAAACCATTAAAAATGTTGGGGCCAGTTCGATTAAAGATATAGGAAAAGTTATGGGAGCGCTCAAAAAAAAATATTCTGATGTTCTTGATTTTTCAAAAGTTAGTCAGATTATAAAAGAAAATTTGAACTAAGATGAAATATCCTAAAAATTATTTGGAAGAAATTAAATTAAGGTTAAAAGTTTCTCAGGTGGTAGGAAAAACGGTAAAATTAAAAAAAAGAGGCAAGGAATTTATTGGACTTTCACCATTTACAAATGAAAAAACTCCATCCTTTACAGTGAGCGATGAAAAAGGATTTTATCATTGTTTTAGTTCGGGAGAGCATGGAAATATTTTTGATTTTCTTATGAAAACCCAATCTCTTAAATTTGGAGAAGCAGTAAGACAATTGGCTTTAGATGCAGGGATGCAACCTTACAGATTTTCTAGTTTTGATTTAGAAAAGGAAAAAAGATATCAAACTTATAAAAATATTTTAGAAGATTATACAAATTATCATCATAGACAGTTAATATTGGGTAAAAATTTATCAGCAACTAATTATCTTTTAAAGCGACAGGTAAACAAAAAAATTAGTATCAGAATTTCAACTAGGCTTTGTTCCAAATAATTCAGATTACTATAATGGTTTGTTAAAAAAATTTACGGAGGAAGAAATTAAACAAACAGGTTTATTCTACAAAAATGAAAAAAACAATAAATTTGTTGATAGATTTCATTCAAGAATTATTTTTCCAATTAAAAATATCGTTGGTGACGTAGTTGCTTTTGGCGGTAGAATTATTAAGGAATCTCAAATTGCAAAATATATAAATTCACCAGAAACTGAGTTTTATAAGAAAGGCAAACATATTTTTAATTTGGAAAAAGTAAAATCTGTTCCCAATAAAACTCAAGAAGTAATAGTAGTCGAGGGTTACATGGATGTTGTAAGCATGCATTCTTTTGGTATTAGAAATGTTGTTTCTAATCAAGGAACAGCTTTGACTGAAAATCAAATTAATTTAATTTGGAAATTTTTTAATAATGTAATTTTATGTTTAGATGGCGATGTAAGTGGTCAGAAGGCATCTTTACGTATAGCAGAACACTTGTTTTCCTTTATTAAGGAAAATAATAAAATTGGTTTTGTTGTTCTGCCTAACAAATTAGATCCAGACGATTATATTAAAGAAAAGGGAAAAGACAATTTTGAAAAAATTTTAAAATCTAATCTATCTATCGAAGAATTTATTTGGAGAACATATTTGAATGATTTAGATAGAAACGATCCGTTTGCAATTAGTAAATTTGAAAAGAAATTTAAATCTTTATGTCAATCTATTCAAGATCAAACACTTAGAAAATATATTTTAGAACATTATCTAGAAAAAATTAAAAATCTTACACCTTTACAAAAAAATAACAAATTTCAAAAAAGAAAAAATGTACATAAAGCACTTAATGAAACAAAAAAAATTTTAGTTGCAAGAGATCATCTAACTAAAGAAGAAATTAAAGAGTATTCAATTTTATACGTTATGTATAATTATCCAGAAATTATTTCTCCAAGATTAGAAATTTTAAAAGATATTATTT
>FUWD013186171.1_pt1 | contig 11932 bp, 9 predicted proteins | sample 1063281 | NCBI WGS metagenome assembly FUWD01 (sample SAMEA79048168, study PRJEB19326) | metagenome | biome: marine
TGGCATGAGCGAAAATAATCGCTATAATCATAAGGCTTTTATGGCAGCCTGCATATCCTCCGGCAAACCAGATGAAAACTCAAGCGCCTGGCCGGATACCGGGTGTATGATAGCCAGAAACGTAGCGTGCAGGGCCTGCCTTTTAAGAACTAACCCTACCCTTCTTATTAACGGGTCCCTGGATTTCTGTCTCCGGGTAGGGATTCCGTAAACCCGATCGCCAAGAATCGGCAACCCAATAGAAGCCAGATGAACCCGAATCTGGTGTGTCCTACCGGTCTGAGGCCGAACCTCAATAAGCGAAACTGATCCATATCTATATGTGACCATCCAGTGAGTGACGGCTGATCTGCCTTTTCTCGTAACGGTGGAAATTTTCTTCCGGTCGGTCCTGCTTCGGCCCAGTTCTTTTTCAATGGCGCCAAAATCCAGCTTGGGGTTCCCGCGAACCAACGCCATATATACCCGCCCAATCGAATGTTTTCTAAACTGGTCAGAAAGTTCCTGATAAGCGACCATAGTCTTGGCGGCGACCATGACGCCCGTGGTATCCTTGTCCAGTCGGTGCACAATTCCCCAACGGCCAGGCTCACCTATCCCAATCATCTCCGGCCTTGATTTGACAAGAAGATCCATCAGGGTAGGAGTTCTAGTTCCTGCCCCGGGATGAACGACTAGTCCCGCCGGTTTATCGATGACTATGATATCGTTATCCTCAAAGAGGATATTGGGTTCCGGAACATCCTCGGAGGGTCCTGCTATTTCCGGCGCTTCCTCCCCGGGCTCAATCATGACCAATTGCCCTGGTCTGATGATGGTTGACGGCTTAATCCTTTGACCGTCCACCAGGATTTGCCCCTGCCTGATCATACGTGCTAGAGAAGAACGGCTTATCTGTCCGGCCAGGATATCAGACAGCAATCTGTCTGCCCTTCCAGGGGAAGTGTTTTCCGGAACACTCAGGCTATTAGCCTTAATCTGTTTTTCCGGATTTGTTGTTTTCGATTTGTTCATCGTTTGCCAGGGCAAAATCGACTATGAACTCTGATCCCCCCCCAGGACAAGACCCCCGATTCTTGCAATTTGAACAAGTCTCCGCAACATCCGACGTCTCAATACCCTTCTCCGTCAGGTTAGGACATCGTTTGGTGGAAAAAGACAGTCTGAACCCATAAAGTTCGGAGAACATTCTTATACGCAGAAGGTCTATGCCCTTTCCGCCTGCATTGAAGGAATACGGCCTTCGACTGGAATAGTTCTCCGTATCCTGAACCGGGTAAAAGCCTTCAAAGATCAATTCCTTATCCTTATCCGGTATACCCACGCCAGAGTCTTTCACTGACAGTATGTACCTGGGGCCCTTGGTCTTACCTGTAACTGTAACCTGACACCCATCCGGTGTCGCCTCTATCGCGTTCCTGATCAAACCCTCCATTATAGCCTGCAGGACATGTGTAGGTATGAGAAGATTCCCCGGTTCCATGTCAAAAGTTATTCCAATATGCCTCTGTTGTTCGTCGGCCTTTGCCTGAATAAACTGGGCGATGGAAACAGCGAATTGTCTCATGTCGATCAGATCAAGACGATCATGTCTTGTCGGAAACGTCTTCTCCAGCCACCTGTGAATAACCGCAGCGGCGTTCTTGATTTCAGGCGTCCACTCGGACTGCACATCCATGAGATCCAGGGCTGACTGCAGAAAACCGGTTATGTACCTCTTTTCCCAGGAGTACCCTGTCATAATTATACTCTCAACCTGCGTTTCAAGGCGGCTCAGGCTCTGCAAGTGCCGGTTCATTCTCGACATTGCGTTGTCAAAATCAGAAATCCCCTTCTCCAGTAATTTCTTTTCCATGTTGATCAGGGTGCCACGGATTATGGCCAAGGGAGTTCTCAGTTCATGCGAAAGATGATTCAGGACTTTTGATTTGACCCGGTTCATGTTTTCCAGGTCTCGATAAGAATTCAGCATTTCATGAAAAAACGTTGCGTTTTCTACGGCAAGCGCCACTACTCCAGCAAGGGACGTAAGCAACTGAACGTCATCCTGGGTAAAACGACCCTCTTTCTTGTTCATGACGACAAGGCATCCGATTGTTTCCTCACGGGTATTGAGAGGAACAATAATTTCGTTTCGTATAACAAGCCCTGTTATTTTTTCAAAAGTCTTGAAGAACAGAGGGTTAGCATTCGGATCATTTATAAGAACGCCTTCTCCTGTCTGAAACACCTGACCGCTGATGCTACCTTCGATGGGTAATCTCATGTCCGATCCGGAAGGATTTATCAGCCCCCTGCTGTCCTGAACTTCTCTCCAGTACAGATCATTCTTGCGTTCATCATAAAGAAGCACTCCCCCGGCCTCAGTCTCCATAGCGTTTCTCAGATCAGTAATGATAACTTCCAGAAGATGATCGAGGTCCATGGTTGTGGTAATCGCCATGCTGGATCTGTACAACATCTCCAGAGCATCCTTGGATTGTTTGATTTTCTTGTAAAATGTGGCGTTCTCAACCGCCAGAGCTACACTGGAGGCCATGGAACTCAACAGTGCCTCATCCTGCTCTGTGAAATCGCCACCGATCTTGTTCATGGCCATCAGCACACCAATAGTTTTTTCTGGCGTACGAAGCGGGACTTGCAGGACTTTCCGGATCTGAAAGCCACTCTTGGCCGAAATTCCCGGGTAATAACGGGGATCTTTTGATGTGTCATTCACGATGGCGGATTCGTTGTTCTGAAAAACCCAACCGGCTATACTGGAGTCCATAGGAAATCTGAGATCTTGCGTCTGGGGGGCCAGGATCTTCATGGAGTCTTTTACCTGTCTCCAATAGAGGTCACCCCTGTTTTCATCATATAAAAGCACTCCACTACCTTCAGTAAGCAAAGCCTTGTTAACTTCGTCAATTACAATCAGAAGCAGTTGATCAAGATCCGTTGTCGACACCAGGGCCTGCGATATGTTACATATAACGGCCAGATCAAAGAGTTCATGATTTTCCTCATCCATTGCGTTATCTATGAGTTGTCCCGTCAGAAGTTCCAACTCTTTAACTCGTGTCTCCAATTCTTCGTAAGTTGGTTTGGTCATCCTTCGATCTCCCAAATCACGCAAAGACTATGTTCATAGCAATGTAACAAATGACCTTCCTCCACTGACTAAACCCTTGCAGATGATCTGCAGATGTCTCTGAAATTGTTAACTCCCGTGAAAAATTCTCTCATCATCACAACCCAAAGATATAATCCTCTCGGAGTCAATTTAAGCATTTTCCCACGCCGTTTTAAGGCTCCAACAGTCTGAAAACCCAAAATTTCTTTCCAAAGCGTTCTTTGGAATTTACCCGAAAAAACATTTTCAGCAATTTCCAGGTCAAGTGAAGAGCTGAAAAGCCCCATCATGAAATAATATCTAGCCCTCTCGAAGAGATCAAATTTCTTCCTGGCCATTAGCGGGAACTTGCCTGTTCCTATCTGATCGATATAGTCCGTAACAGAAAAAGTGTTCGCGAGGCACTGTCCCTGGACATAACCGAATGAACCACTGCCGACACCCACATACTCTGAGTAATCTACAATATATTCATCAATCATTGATCTTTTTTTGGAAAAACACCATGCCGTTCCTATGGAGTAATCATTACCAAGCAAATTATATATCTCATGATAAAATAATTTCTCCTGTCGGTAACTTATTTTTCCAAAACGTTTTGACAACTCTTTTCTGGTCATGTCCGACACCATGAGAGGATAGAATGTCGCCTGGTCAGCCTTGATCTCCTTGATGGAGGCAATATCTTTCCTCAACATGCAAATTGTTTGATTTGGGAAATTGAATATCATGTCAACATTCAGGGTATCGAACCGGCCCTGGACCCTGGCAAGTCTTTCCTTTATTTGGTCGCCTGAACCATATTTGTGATATCTGCCCATTTGTTTTAACATTGAATCATCGAAACTTTGAACACCGACGGACAGACGATTCACTCCGGAGTCGACCAGCATCTGAACTATTTCGTCAGTAAGGTGATTTGGATTAGTCTCCAGGGAAATTTCCTCTATGCCGAAATTCCTGGTAAGCTTTTTCAATAATAGCCCAATTTCCCGCGGCATAACTGTCGGGGTTCCACCTCCCACATACAGAGACCTGAAATCAAATCCCAATCGCCTGTACATTTCAATTTCCGACTCTAAAGCCCCAAAATATCTTTTTGCAAGCGTTTCCTCAAAAACATACCGGTTGAAAGAGCAGTAGGGGCAAAGTTCCTCACAGAAAGGAATATGAACATATAGAAGATAGTCGGTCTCGTGGTTGGGGGCAGGCGGGACTACGTCTTCAAATTCGTTGAAGCTCAGGCTACTTGCAAAATTGCGTTTCAAATACATGGTTAGAAGCGACTCTAGCAGCATCCTGCAGTTTTCCTTTTCCCGTTCTATCCGACGAAACAGAGACAGGTTTCCAGCGGGCGGTCATGTTTATCAGTTTAAAGAACCGCTATTCCAAGGCTTGTCAATATCTTCCGCAATGTCGCAAAACACCCGATCCCCAGCCATTGCCAATCAATGACCGGGGATCGGCCTGCTCGTATGTCCTACGCCAAATCTGTGGATAGCCGCCTACAATTACTAATGTTTCTTTAGACGAGGAGTCGACAACTCCAGAATTGGACCTATGATTTGTTCAAATGCCCTTGAACTTGGAGAAGTTGGAAACTCAGTGACGAATGGTTTTCCATCATCGGACGCTGAAACAATTTGTGGGTCTATGGGAATACTTCCGAGAAATCGGTACCCGGTTTCCCTCGCCAGGCTTTCCCCGCCTCCCGTCTTGAACAGTTGATGGGTCACTCCACAAGACGGACAGACAAAACCACTCATATTCTCAATTATTCCAAAGATCGGCATTTCAAGACTCTTACAGAAATTGATCGATTTTCTTACGTCCCGAATCGCGACTTTCTGCGGGGTGGTTACAATAAGGGCCTGTGACCTCGGTGGGGCCATCTGACAAATAGAAAGAGGTTCATCGCCTGTTCCGGGAGGGGCGTCTACAATCAGGAAGTCCAGGTTTCCCCAATCAACTTCTGAGAGGAATTCATGAATCATCCTATGTTTCATAGGACCGCGCCAGATAACGGCCTGGTCCCTATTTTCCCGCATAACGAATTCCATTGACATAACCTTCAGCGTCTTGGAAACCTTTATTGGCTCCAGACCTCCTCCTAGTCCGCGCTTTACTTCCGCTCCCTCAAGTTTTAGCAAGGTAGGCACGCTGGGACCGTGAATATCTATGTCGAGCAGGCCAACTTCCCTGTCTGAAGCCGCAAGCGCAGCGGCAAGGTTAACGGCGACCGTACTCTTTCCGACGCCTCCTTTTCCTGAAAGCACCAGGAGAGTATTTTCTATCCTCGTAAGAGTGTCCGCCAGTTTGAGGTCTTCTCGAAGTTCCTCAATCTGTTCTTTTGTTAAAGGTGGTTTTCTTTTTTCTGTCATCTCAACTTCCAGTTTCTAAATCAGGAGATCCCTATGCTCTCGAGCAATTTCTTCGATTTTACCCTATGAACATCAAGACCTACTTCTTTTGGAGTCATTCCCATAGACAAGCCCACCAGTTGGGTAAGGTAGAATATGGGAATCTTTGATTGATCCTTGAATTTTCTGGACAGCGCTATCTGCCCCATATCAAACTGCTCAAAACAAGATGGGCAAATTACGGAGAGCGCGTCTATATGTCTTTCGCGAATGTGCCCAAGTTTTTCTTTAACTATGGCGTAACCCGCGTCCTGGTCGGCGTTCGCGCCAAGCGGAGACCCACAACAGAGAAATTTCCTTGAATACTCTGTGGGTTCCATACCTATTATTGACAAAAGATGATCCATCTTTACGGGAACGTATGACTCGGAATCAGACAATTCATCCGGATACATTATTTTAGGAGGCCTAAAATAATGGCACCCATAGTGACATCCGATCTTCATCGGCAATTCCAGAGACATTTCCTTTATAAGCTTCTCAACCACACTGTCCTGGTAAAGCACATCCAGAATGTGAGTAACTTCAATCGTCCCTTTATAATGATGGTTCTGGTCTTCGAGCATCCGGTTTATCTTACGCCTCTTCGCGTCACTTTTCTTGAGGGCGTGATTAGCTTCTTTAAGCGTATTGACGCATCCGGAACACAGAGTCAGGAGATCAAGTCCAGCCTCTTCGGCGCGACAGAGATTCAGGGCCGCTAAAGCAAGCCAAGAATCATAATGCACCATTTTGAGACTCGTCGGGGGCGGGCAGCACGCAAAAGGCATATCGACCAGTTCTATTCCTAGCCGTTCGCAAACCCTGCGGGTTGCAGCTTCGAACCCAGGATATTTGATTGGGATGGCGCATCCCAAAAACAGAGCGTATTTCATGGCATCCTTACAATAAAAAGGGTTGTGTGGACCACCCGGATATTAGAATTCTATGACATCATCAAGTTTAGTCTTTTTAAGGACTTCACGAACCTCGTCAATCGGGACAGGCATTAAGGGGGCCAGACCGTGATGGGCTCTCATCTCATCAAGCTGATGGACTATCATCGACCTGCCAGTTTTTGCCAGCAGTTCGATAGCTATTTGTAGCTTGTCCGGGATATTGCCGCGCCTTGCGGCTGAATTTCTCAAAGCGACCAGCAAATCCGAAATGGGTATTTTCTGGGGACACCGATCTTCGCAAACATTGCAGGTACAACAAACCCAAAGTCTCTCATCCTCCACAACTTCGTCGTGTCCAAGGTTGAGACACTTAAGAATAGTTTCTCGAGGCCCTAGCGCCGGAGCCACCTCAAGAGCTGGACATGAACCGGTGCAACGAGCGCATTGGTAACATTCGTACAGGGCTTCCCGTGGGAAAAAACTCCATATTTTTACCGTCATGCCGGCTCTCCCTTTCTGGGCGCGCGCTTGGCCAGTTTCTCTTTGGTCTCAAGAATTTGACCAGGGGTAAGTTCCCTCAGTCCCTGTTCCATTTCCTTAATCACTTTGGCGAACTGCGCCCCTTCTGCAGCGGAGACCCACGCCAGACGGAGCCGATCCTTGTTTAGACCTAGTTTATCCAGTCGTTTCCAGAACTTTTCAACACGTCGAGCCGTATTCTGATTAGCATTATTGTAATGGCAGTCCGCTGGATGACACCCGGAAACCAGTACTGCTCCGGCGCCCATAGAAAAAGCCAGTTCGATCCATTCAGGAGCCACCCTTGCTGAACACATCGTCCTGATAATTCTTACGTTATCAGGATACTGAATCCTCGAAACTCCAGCAAAGTCAGCTCCAGCGTATGAACACCAGTTACAGGCAAACGCAAGAATCTTGCGCTCCGGTTCGTTAGCCAGCGCTTCATGGATCTGGCTTACTATCTGTGCGTCAGAAAAGTGAGCCTGATCAAGAGCGCCAAACTTACATTCCGGAACACAAGCGCCACATCCCTGGCACATCGCTTCGACGACCCGGTAATAACCGAGTTCTTTGCTTCCTTCGATCGCATGGTAGGGACAGACTTTAGCGCACAAACCACAGGCTACACACTTGTCTGGATTTATCCTGGCCGTTACAGCGGGAATCTTGACTTCACCCTTACTCATTAGAATGTTGGCTCTTGACGCCGCTGCAGAGGCTTGAGTCACAGAGTCCTTGATATCTTTAGGACCTTCGGCCGCGCCCGCCAGAAAGACTCCACCAGTTGTGGTGTCCACTGGTCTTAGTTTGGGATGAGCCTCCATGTAAAAGCCATCAGTGTCTGTAGACAGATTGAGAAGCCTTTGGACTAATGGCGCGTCGGCTCTGGGTTTTATCCCCACAGACAGAATCACCATGTCCATGGTGTACCGATATGAAGTTCCGAGGAGAGTATTTTCTCCCAAGAGAGTCAAATTCCCATTACTTATGTCCTCTATGATCTCACCAGGAATTCCCCGGATAAATGTTACCCCTTCCCTTCTCGATCTTTGGAAAAGGTCTTCGAATCCTTTTCCGAATGCCCTAATATCTATATAAAAGACAAACACTTCTGTTTCAGGCCAGTGTTCCTTTATAAGCAAAGCGTCCTTAATAGTGTTCATACAGCACACGTTACTGCAATAAGGATTGCTGCGTTTGCTCCTGGACCCGATGCACTGCAGAAAAGCTATGTTCTTTGGTCTTTTTCTATCTGAGGGCCGTATAAGTTCACCTGAGGAAGGTCCACCTGCGTTGATCAGTCTTTCAAATTCCAATGTGGTGATAACATTGGGGAAACGCCCATATCCGAGTTCCGTAAGGGCAGTCGGATCATAAACATCTACACCCGTGGCAACCACTATTGTCCCAACCTCTATATCTACGATCTTGTCCTGATCGGCGAAATCAATACATTTCCTCGTGCATGCCTGAAAACACCTATCACAAGCCACAATTCCCTGATTATTGAGGCAAAGACCCATGTCAACGAGGTACCTTGAAGGAACAGCCTGAGCAAAAGGTATATATATGGCCCTACGTATGGACAGGCCTGCGTTAAATTCATCTGGCGCCAGTTGGGGGCACGCCTGAATACAGTCCCCACACGCAGTGCACCCATCTGTTACATACCTGGCCTTTTTTAGAATTTTCACCCTGAAATTTCCGATGTGGCCTGAGACCTCTTTAATTTCTGAAAGAGTGAGCATTTGAATATTGGGATGCCGCCCTACCTCACTCATTTTAGGAGCAAGAATACAAATAGAGCAATCCATCGTAGGGAATGTTTTGTCTATCTGCGCCATCCTGCCGCCGATGCTGCCACTTTTTTCCACCAGATAAACTTTGTAACCTGCGTCAGCCATGTCCAGGGCAGCCTGGATTCCAGCGACTCCACCTCCAATTACCAGTGACGAGCGTTTTACCGGCACTGAAAGTTCAAACTGTGGCTCAAGCCTCACCGCTCTGGCGACAGCCATGGCTACCAGATCTTTGGCTTTGGATGTCGCCGCTTCTTTGTCATGGAGATGAACCCAGGAGCAGTGCTCCCGGATATTTGCCATTTCCAGAAGATACGGGTTCAAACCTGCGCTCTCACAGGCGGCTCTAAACGTAGGTTCATGAAGCCTTGGAGTGCAGGAAGCCACGACGACTCGGTTGAGATTCTGTTCGCGAATGTCAGTCTTAATCTGCTCCTGTCCAGGTTCGGAACAGGTATATAGGGAATCCTTAGCCAGGGTCACATGTGGAAGTGTCCTCGCGAATTGAGCCACGGCTTCACAGTCAACCGTACTGCCTATGTTCTTCCCGCAGTGGCAAACATAAACCCCTACTCGCAGATCCGAAAAGGAATTTTCCTTTTTCTCTATATCGTCCAACGCCTGTTTCAATTCAGATCTCTCCTCGCGGCGATTTCAGACTTACCGTCCTATATGTCAATTTTTGCCCAGTAATGATTGTCCGTATTCAAAGCCCTTGTCAAAAGCGGTGAGGTTAAAATCTTCGGTGCCTTTCGGAATTGAAGCCAAGACTCCCTGCTTGAGGGATTCGTATTCCACAACCTCACCCAGGGCCGCCAATGCTCCCAGTATCACTATGTTGGCCACAATGCGACGACCCAGTTCTTCCGCTATTCTTGTCGCCGGGACCCTGTAAACCTTCAAACCTTGAGGATCTCGTTCAATCTTTACCAGGTCCTCATCAAGAATCAGGACTCCTCCACTCTTGACCACACCCCCGTAGGTACCCCATGCGCCCTGACTCATAAGAACCAGCACATCCGGTTCCACAACCTTAGGATAATGAATTGCGCTTTCTGATATTACTACGTCTGCGCTACACGACCCTCCTCGGGCCTCAGGACCGTAACTCTGAGTGAATACTGCGTTCTTACCTTCATGAATGGCCGCCGCCTTCCCCAATATTTGGCCGGACAATATGATACCTTGGCCTCCAAAACCCGCCAGTCTTATTTCTTTTTTGGCCATCAGGCGGCTCTCCCTTTACCTGGCTTGTCACCTTTTGATAGAACCTTGGAAACAACATTATTCTGGTAGTTTTCAAGAAAATCCGGTCGATCCACATCCGAAAAAGTTCCAACCACAATTTTGCCTCTAAGTTTTATTTCAGCCAAACCTGGATCAATTCCATTCCTGATTTCGGAATTTTCCCGATAGAATCTCATCTCTTCAAGACCACTGCCCAATTTGTTTGGCCTCCCAAAACCAGTCGGACACGGCGCAATGGCCTCGATGAACGTGAAACCTTTTTTGTCGAGGCTTTGTGAAATCGAGTGAACAAGCTGCCGAGGGTGGAACGTGGTCCATCTTGCAACGTATACAGCTCCAGCGGCGTGGGCCACTGCGGGAAGATTGAATGGCGCTTCAGCGTTACCTGTTGGGGTAGTGGATGTTTTCGCTTCAAGTGGTGTTGTTGGAGCAGCCTGTCCACCAGTCATGCCAAAATTGAAATTGTTCACGCAAATGACCTTGATGTTAACATTTCGGCGCGCTGCATGGATCAAATGGTTACCACCTATTGCGAAAAGATCGCCATCTCCTGAAAAGACTGTCACATAAGTGTCAGGTTTTGCGAGGGCCAGGCCGGTCGCAAAAGGAATGGCTCTTCCATGGGTTGTGTGGTAAGTGTCCATGTCAAGGTATCCAGCGACACGCCCTGTGCATCCTATTCCGGAGACAACGGCGCATTTGTCAATTGGCAGACCTTTCCTGCGTATGGCTTCAATGAAAGTCGTCAGCACAACCCCAAGCCCGCAACCAGGGCACCAGATGTGAGGAATTCTTCCCGGTTTTAGATACTTGTCGTCTGGATGGAGGCCATGATCTTTCTGAATCACGTCATCCGCCGCTTCCTTATTGAATGGCTGAAGTTTCCTGCAACGTACTCTCATCATTGTTCCTAGCGATTTTCAGAATATATTTTATTGAAATGTTAGTCTGTACATAAATCTGACACTTACAAAAACTCTGCTACCCCTTCTTCGATCTCTTCCGGTGAATGAATTGAACCTCCCATCAGCGCCAGCAGCAGGACCTCCGCTGCGCCACCCGCCGTCCTCTCCACCTCATAAGCGATCTGTCCGTAATTAATTTCCGGAACAACAAAGGCCTTTACTCTTCCGGCTATTGATCTAATTAGCGCTGAAGGGAACGGCCAAATAGTGATCAACCTCAACAGACCAACTTTGTAGCCTTTTCCCCGCAAGTTCTCAACTGCTTGCCGGGCCACGCGCGCGGTACAGCCATAAGCCACCACGACAACTGTTGCGTCCTCGATGCCCAGCGTTTCAAAACGTATGATCTTCTCGGCGTTTCTCCTTATCTTATCAACAAGATGGCGAACATTCCTCTCCTGAACAGTATCTGTTATGACAGGATAACCTCGCTCATCGTGAGTCAGACCTGTGACATGTACATGATAACCCTGGCCTGTTACTGCCATAGGAGCGGGCATGTGAGATGAACTTTCGAAGGGTAGATATTTATCCTTTCCTACCTTAGGCTGTGGGCGATCTACTATCACCAGATCAGCTTTCCTGGGGATAACCACCCTTTCACTCATGTGTCCAATCATCTCATCGGCGAGAACAAAGACAGGAAGACGGTAAATCTCGGAGAAATTGAAAGCCGCCACAGTTAGATCAAAACATTCCTGCGGTGAGCAGGGAACAAGCGCAATGCAGCCATAGTCACCGTGGGATCCCCATCTTGCCTGCATGACATCGGCCTGGCCGACAAGTGTAGGTAGGCCCGTAGATGGCCCACCTCTCTGTATGTTTACCACCACACATGGCGTTTCCGTCATCATGCCAAGGCCTATGTTTTCCATCATCAACGAGAATCCGGGACCTGAAGTGGCGGTCATAGATTTCACGCCACCCCAGGATGACCCGAGAATGGCTGCCATTGAGGCTATTTCATCTTCCATCTGGATGTAAA
>FUWD013247609.1_pt1 | contig 11917 bp, 10 predicted proteins | sample 1063281 | NCBI WGS metagenome assembly FUWD01 (sample SAMEA79048168, study PRJEB19326) | metagenome | biome: marine
CTCATTATCTCTTGCCTTTACTTCAACTTTAATATGTTTGATTATTGGCTATCCTATTGCTTTTTATGTAGCTAAATCAAACCAAAAACTAGGAATTTATTATTAATATTATTAGTTATTCCTTTCTGGACATCTTTTTTATTGAGAGTTTATGCTTGGAAAGTCTTACTTCAGGGTAATGGAATTTTAAATACGATTCTTATGAAGTTTGGTATAATAGCTGAGCCCTTATCACTTCTTCATAATCATTATGCTGTAATACTAGGTGTTGTTTATACTTATCTTCCTTTTATGATTTTACCTCTTTATGGATACTTGGTAAAATTTGATCTTAGATTTATAGATGCTGCACATGATTTAGGGTCTAGAAATATCAATACCTTTTTTAAGGTAATATTACCCCTATCTCTTCCTGGAATTATAGCGGGGTGCATGCTGGTATTTATTCCTGTTGTTGGAGAATTTGTTATTCCAGAGCTTCTAGGTGGAAGTGATAAATTATATTTTGGAAAAATTATTTGGGATGAATTTTTTGTTAATCGAGATTGGCCAGTAGCAAGCGCTTTGGCAATGTCAGGAATATTATTTTTAATAATCCCAATAGTAATTTTTCAAATATCTTATTCTCGATATAATTTTAAAAAATGAATAAATTTTTTTTAAAATATATTTTATTGGGTATTGGTTTTGCCTTTCTTTATTTTCCAATATTTACTTTAATTATTTATTCCTTCAATGAAAGTAAAAGAGTCATGGTATGGAAAGGCTTTTCATTAAAATGGTATGCTGAACTGTTTAAAAACGAACAAATTCTTGAGGCATTTTATATTAGTATAAAAATTGCTTCCATATCTGCTACCTTCGCTACATTGTTAGGAGTGATGGTAGGATATTCATTAGCTAGAATATCAAAAATTCCCTTTAGGTCTTTTTTTATTTTTATTAGTACGGCTCCATTAGTCATGCCAGAGATAATACTAGGACTTTCACTACTTTTATTTTTTATATCAGCAAATAATTTATTTGGACTACCTTCCTCAAAAGGTCAGATAACTGTATTGATTTCTCATATTACATTTTCTGTAGCTTTTGTTGCTGTTATAATTCAGGCAAGACTCATTAGTTTTAATAAAAGTATAGAAGAGGCTGCTCAAGATTTAGGCGCCGTACCTAACAGTGTTATTTGGAAAGTTACTCTCCCTGTAATTTTACCTTCAATTATTTCTGGTTGGCTCCTTTGTCCTTTACACTATCACTTGATGATTTAGTAGTTGCTAGTTTTACCACAGGCCCAGGGGCTAATACATTACCCATTGTAGTTTTTTCCAAAGTGAGAATGGGGCTTAGTCCGGAAGTTAACGCTCTGTCAGCTGTAATTATGTTAGCTATTGTATCGATTGCGATAGGTTATTATATAAAGACTAGAAATAAATCAGACGTTAATTAAAAGATACTCTCTTTCCCATGCCGTAACAATTTTATTGTATTCACCTACTTCTAATTCCTTAATAGCACAAAATAATTCAACAAAAACATCACCATAAATCTCTTTAATTTCTTTAGATCTGGAAAATAAATCTAATGCTATTGTCATAGTTTCTGGTAAGGATAAATTTAAGTTGTAGGCGTTTTTTTTAGTCTCTGCAGTAGGTTCTAATTTATTATTAATTCCTAGTAATCCGGCTGTGAGTGTGGCCGCTATTGCTAAATATGGATTAACATCAGACCCAGGAAGACGATTTTCAATTCTTAGTTGACTGGGTACGCTATAACTTGGAATTCTAAATCCACAAGTTCTATTCTCATAACCCCAATTCAGATTAAAAGGTGTACCTTCTTCAAAGTAGCCCAATAATCTTTTATAGGAATTAACATTAGGTGCTATTAAAGGCATTAGTACTTTTGTAAATTTTTGCAAACCTCCTATATAATGATTAAACATTTTACTAGGCTTTAATTTTGAATCTGCAAAAACTGAATTACCTTTTTTATCTAAAATTGATTGATGAATATGCATGGAGTTACCAGGTGCATTTTGCATGGGTTTGGCCATAAATGTTGCAAATAAATTATGTTTAAGAGCTGCTTGTCTTAACGTTCTTTTAAATAAAAATACTTGATCTGCTATTTCCAAAGGATCGCCATGTTTAAAATTTATTTCCATTTGAGCAGGACCTTCTTCGTGATTAATAGTTTCAACATCGAGGTTTTGTGCTTCGCAGTAGTCGTATAAATCTTCAATAATATGGTCAAAGTCATTTACAGCATCAATACCATATGACTGATTACCTTTTTCTACTCTTCCTGAGAGTCCAGCTGGAGATTCTAAAGGAATATCCGGATCATTATTTTTTTTAACTAAATAAAATTCAATTTCAGGAGCTACAATCGGTCGTAACCCTTTTTTCTTATAAAGATTTAAAACTCTTTTTAAAATTCCTCTTGAATAAACTTCAATTTCATTGCCTTTGTTATCTACAGCGTCACAAATAATTTGTGCGGTAGGTTCAGAATACCAAGGAACTTTTCTTAGAGTTGTAAAATCAGGTTTTAAGATAAAATCTCCATCAGTAGGATTTAGTAATTGATCGTCTATAGAGTATGAAACGCTCCTTGAAACAGACATTTTAAAAAGACCAAGAGGGAGTCTTAACCCATTATTACTCACAGCATTTAAAAATTTACTAGTTGGTAAAATTTTTCCTCTAGGTATTCCTGAATTATCTGGAATCATGCATTCCACCTCAGTTATTTTATTTTTTTTAAGCCAATCAATATATTTTTTCATATCTATTCCTATTTTAGAAAAATTTGTTAGTTTATGTATTAGATGAATTATTCAGATAATTATTATACACGTACAAAATCATATCATATAGATTCTAGCAAATTAAATGAATCTATACAATGCGATGTTTGTATAGTGGGTGGTGGTTTAACGGGCATTTCTACTGCTTATTATCTAAGTAATTTAGACCCATCCTTAAAAATCGTAGTTTTAGAGAAAATAAAGTAGGTTGGGGTGCATCTGGTAGGAATGGAGGTCAGCTCTTACATGGCTATTCATCGGATACCTTTAGTGGTCAGAAGAATATAACCAAACAAGATGAGAGGGTATTATGGGACTTTTCAGTAGACGCCGTTAAGGAAGTAAAAAAAAATATAAAGAAACATAATATTGATTGTGATCTCATAGAAGGTTTTTTGCTTACAGCAGCTTCTAATCGACATGAGAGGTCTTTGCATCAATATCAGTCAGAATTAGAAAAAAAATATAATTATAAAGATTCAGTATTTCTTAATAAAAAAGAGTTAAATGAAAAATTTAGGACTCCTTATTATCAATCTGCTGTTTATGATAGAATATGTTCTCAAATACATCCTCTTAATTATTGTCTGGGTCTTGCCAAAGAGGCATTAAAAAATCAAAATCTTTCAATTTATGAAGATGTGGAAGTGAGTTCCTATACCTCAGATAGTAAAGTTCAAATTAAAACTTCAAAAAATATTATCATTACAGCTGATAATCTCGTTTTAAGCTGTAATGCATATATTGGTAATTTGAGTAAAGTTTTGAGGCCTAACATTATGCCAGTTAAAACCTACGTCACTGCTCTTGAAGCTTTACCTGATAAAATTTTAAAAGAATTTTTTGAAAAACCGATTGCTATTTCAGATATGTTCTTTGTTCTTAATTATTTCAGATTAAATTCTCATAATAATTTAATTTTTGGTGGAAGAGTGAGTTATTCTAATGTGGATCCAATTGATGTTGAGAAATCTTTAAAAAATATTATTAAAAAAATTATGCCAGGATTGGAGAAATACGAATCGATATGTAGTTGGAGCGGACATGTGGCAATTACTCAAAATAGATTACCTCATATAGGCAGACTTGATCCTAATATTATATTTGCTCAAGGTTATTCCGGTCATGGCGTTGCATTAACTACTTTGGTGGGAAAAGTATTGGCGCAAACTATTCATGGGCAAACAGCATATTTTGATCTTTTTTTCAAAAATTACACACTCTAAGTTTCCTGGAGCAGGCATCCTGGATACTCCACTACTAGTCTTGGCTATGAGTTATTATAAGTTAAGAGATATGCTAGGTCTTTATTAGTTTATTTTTGTTTAGTAGTTTTTTTTTATCAAAGAATAATTTCATTTCAGACAAAACTTTATAAATTTCTTTAGTTTTATATTTTTTTATCAAATTATTTTTCCTAAAACCGAGACCGTGCTCAGCGGCAATACTTCCCTCTAATTTAATAATTAAATTATAGATAAAATTTTCTAGTTTCTTATATTTTAAATCATTAGAGTCACAAATTTTATAGTTACAATGCAAGTTTCCATCACCTAAATGTCCAAAGAAGTAAGGTTTATAGAATTTATTTTTTTTATGAAATAAATCCATCTTATTTAAAAAAAGTGACCAGTTATTGATAGGTAGAGAGACATCAAATTTATAAATGTAAGATAATGAAGTTTGTTGAGTTACAACCTTTGTTCTAAGAGGCCAAATTTTTGAATTAGTGAAATTTTTTTCAAATTTAAGAATTTTAAATTTTTCAAATTTTTTTATATAGCTTTTCTTTTCATTTGAACTGAATTCAATAATTAGATTGTAATTATCATTAATTGTTTGATTTAAAATACTGACTGGTTTTGGAAAAATAACTTCATATGAAGTAAGTTCATCAAAGTATTCAGATCTTAAGTCTTTAAAGAGTTTAAATAAAATATTGAATTTAGTAATTTCTATAAGAAAGGTATGAGTATTCTTTTTTTTAGGTAACAGCTTTAAATTAGCTTTAGTTATAATTCCATAAGTACCTTCTGAACCACAGAATAACTTCCAAATTTTTGGACCAAAATTATCCTTTTTAAGAATACTTAGTTGATTGATTATTGTCCCGTCCATCAAAACAACCTCTAATCCATTGATATTATTTTCAATATTTCCATACCTTAGGACTTGAAGGCCTCCAACATTCGTTGAAATATTTCCACCAATATTACATTCCTTATGAGAAGCTACATGCACAGGAAATAAAAGATTCTTACTTAAAGCTTTCTTTTGAACTTTTTCTAAGGTGACCCCAGCTTCTACTGTCATTATCAGGTTATCTTCATCTATAGATTTAATCTTATTAAATTTTTTAAGCGATACTAAAATAGAATTTTTTTTATCTTCTTGATAAGTGCCTTTAACTCTATTGGTATTCCCGCCTATGGGAATAATTCCTATGTTTTTCTTATTACAAGCTTTAAGTAATTTAGAAACTTCTATTGTATTTTTTGGGTAGATGATTATTGAACCCTGATAAATCTTAGATTCTAATTTTAATGTATCGATAATTTTTTTTTTAACTGACATTTAGTTTTTACTAGCTCGTTTTAACCTATCATTAATCGCTTGCCCAATACCTTCATTTGGAATAGCTGCAACAGAAATTGAACGAAATAAAGAATTATTATCTACTAAGTAGAAGTAATAATAGAGCCTACTTGCAGCTTCTTTTAGGTTTTTCTTTAAACTTAAATTTTTAAATTCATTTTTTTTTGCATTTCCAAAGCCTATAAACGCTGACCCTTTTTTTACTAATTTTTGATTTATGTACAAAGGTTTTATTGGAGAGTAATGTTTATTACTTGTTCCTGGAAAATACTCATTAATTGTTTGTTTAATTTTAAAATGTGGTAATTCTTTCAAAATATCAAATACATCTATGAGTCCATACCTTATTACTTCTATTTTTTGATTAAGAATTTTTAACATAGTTGATTCAATTCCAACTTTACATTTACCTCCATCTATAATTGTTAAATCACTAGTTTTAAAATTTTGATGGGCCATTTTTGCACTTACAGGACTTAGTTGTTTAAATTTATTTGCACTAGGCATTACCAAAGGCTTATTAATTTTTTTAATCACATTAAGTAAAAATTTATTTTGAGGAATTCTTACAGCGCAGTATCCTCTTTGAGTTAAAATATGAGGAATGGACTTATTTTTTTTCTTTAATATCAGGGTAAGGGGACCTGGCCAATATTTTTTAGCTATAATGAGATTGTCTTTATTCAATTCAAAATACTTTTCTACCATTTTCAGAGAAGAACAATGAAGTATGAGTTTTTTCTTTAAAGGTCGATTTTTTATTTTATAGATAGACTTAATAGCTTTTAGTGAAAGGCCATTGCCTGCAAGGCCATACACCGTTTCAGTTGGAAGTATTACCAATTCATCATTTTGTATTTTTTTTGTAATTTGCTCATAGAACTGAAAGCTAAATTTTGTTTTTAAGGTAATTGGCATTGAGGTTTTACATATTATGATATATTTTTAGTATTAAATAAAGTTCACTAAATCTAGGTTATTTATACATTTTTATGAAAATTAGCGCCATAATTCTTTCAGCTGGAAATAGTACAAGATATATTTCCGCCAAACCAAAAGTTTTTCATGAACTGTCAGGTAAAAAGTTGATTGATTTCAATGTAGATCTCTTAAACAAACATAAAGATATTTCTACCTCTCATATTATTACGAATAAGCATCTTATAAATGAATTTCTTCATTTAGGCTATAATAACTTATCTATTCAAAATCCTATTAATGGAACCGGCGGTGCGATTAAGCAATTCATATCTAATAATAAGCTAAACGCTGATTATTATCTTATTTGTCTTGGTGACACGCCTATCTTTAATAAAAAAATATTAGATAATTTTATTAAAAAATCTACAAATCAAAAACTAGACATTAATGTATTAGGTCAAAATTTATCTAATCCAACTGGATACGGAAGATTAATAATTGAGGAGAAAATACTAAAAAGTATTACGGAGGAAAAAAATTGTTCATTAGATCAAAAAAATATTTCTTTAGTCAATACAGGCATCTTCCTACTTTCTAAAAAAGCTCTATTGCTTTCAAATAATATAAAAAAAGATAGGCAAAAAAAAGAATACTTGCTGACAGATTTAATCAAAATTGGATTGGAAAAAGACCTTAAGGTCTCTTATTCGATTAATTCTTATGAGAAAATTATGGGAGTGAATACATTGGAGGAAATGCAAATCCTTCAAGATCAATCCCAATCTATTATTAAAAAATTATTAATGTCTAAAGGTGTTCAATTTGAGAATTCACTAACAACTTTTATTAGCCATGACGCTCATATAGACAGAGATGTAAAAATTGAATCAAATGTCGTCATTAGAAGTAATGTTATTATTAAATCTGGAAGTACTATCAAGTCATTTTCATATTTAGAAGATTGTAAAGTTGGTAAAGATTGCAATATAGGGCCTTTCGCTAGAATTCGTCCTGGTAGCTTTTTAGGAGATAATGTTAAAATTGGAAATTTTGTAGAAATTAAAAAATCTAATTTAAAAAAAGGAGTCAAAGTTAATCATCTATCGTATGTAGGTGATAGTAGCGTAGGCTTAAATACTAATATTGGAGCAGGGACCATCACTTGTAACTATGATGGGAAAAAAAAAAATAAATGTGTAATTGGTAATGATTGTTTCATAGGTTCCAATACCTCTATAATAGCTCCTATTACTATAGCGAATAAGGCTTACGTGGGTGCAGGTTCAGTAATTACAAAAAATGTGCCTCCCAATACATTAGCTATAGCTAGGGTTAAGCAAAAACATTTAAAGTTATAAAATTATGTGTGGAATAGTTGGAATTATTAATTCAAAAGACCTTAAATTAAAGGCAATTAATGTCTTAAGTAAATTGGAATATAGGGGATACGATTCTGCTGGAGTATCTTTTTTAGCAAAAAATAAAATTAAGACAATTACTGAAGTTGGTAAAATTGCTGAGCTTTCAAAATCCCTTAGTTTAGATTCCTACTCTTCATTTGAATCTGTAATAGGCCATACAAGATGGGCTACTCATGGAATAGTTTCAAAAAATAATGCGCATCCCTTTTCAAACCAAAAGATTTCTTTAGTCTGTAATGGGATAATTGAAAATTATAATGAATTAAAATTAAAATATTTAAAATCACACAAAAAAATAATTGAATCTGATACGGAAACAATATTTTTAGTTTTAAATGAGTTATCAAAAGAAATACCTGATAATAAAAAGCTAATAAAAAAATTAGTTTCTATTATTAAAGGTCATTATGCTTTTTTAATTTATTTTTCTAATACCCAAGAAGTTTTTTCCCTCAAATCAGGAAGCCCTCTATCTGTTGGAAAGAGTTCTAGTGGTATTTATTTTTCTTCAGATCCATCTGCTTTAAATGAATATGTTGATAATATCTATCATCTTAAGGATGGAGATATTATTAGAGTTTTGGGGCAAGAAATTTCTTTTTTAAATAGTAAAGACTTAAATTTTGAACCTTTGAATAAAACATCTAATGAATTTAGTAAAGGTGATTTCAAACATTTTATGATTAAGGAAATACATGAACAGCCACTTGTGATTAAGAATACCCAAAAGTATTATGATATGGATTATTTCTTAGATTTTAGAAATAAATTAAAAGATGTATCAAAAGAGGTAGATTCATTTGTTTTTGTAGGTTGTGGAACCGCTTATCATGCATGTTTAATTGCTAAATATTATTTTGAAAAATATACAGATATAGATGCTAGTTGTGAATACGCTTCGGAATTAAGGTATAAAAAAATATCTTCAAAAAAAAAATCAATTTATGTTTTTATATCTCAGTCCGGAGAAACTATGGATACTTTAATGGCTTTAAAGTATGTAAAAAGTAAAGGTTATAATACAATTGTAGTTACTAACTCACTAGAAAGCACAATGGTAAGAGAGGCGAATATAACTTTACCTACTTATGCTATGAAAGAAATTGGAGTAGCGTCCACTAAAGCTTTTACTTGTCAATTATTAGCTCTAGCTAATCTTTCTATTGAAGTGGGCTTAGTTAGAAAAAATATTAACAAAAAAGAATATTTACAGTTAAAGAAAGACTTAAGAAGTATTCCGGCTAAACTTACTAAAATTTTAAAAAACACATCTTATATTGATAAAGTGGTTAACTTACTTTCTTCTTCTAAGGCCTGTTATTTTATTGCAAGAAATATTGTATTTCCAATTGCTCTAGAAGGCTCATTAAAGCTCAAAGAAATTTCATATATGCATAGTGAAGGATTTGCAGGGGGAGAAATGAAACATGGTCCCATTGCTCTAATTGACAAAGACGTGCTATCGATATGCCTTAATCCTAAAAATGAACTTTATGAAAAGTCCTCGTCTAACTGTGAAGAAATTTTAGCGAGAGGGGGTAAAGTAATTGTATTTAGCAGTAAGAGTTCAGGATCTAAAAAAAATCTTTTAGAAATACTAATGCCTAAAGAAAACTATATTGACACACCTTTTATTTATACTCTTCCCCTTCAGCTAATTTCATATTATTTTGCATTAAATGAAGGTACTGATATTGATCAACCAAGAAATTTGGCTAAATCGGTCACAGTAGAATAAATCAATTATGAATATCAAATCAAATAATACTCTCATTAAAGATGTTTGTTTAACTTTAGGTCACTTTTGTAAATACGATGAAGAGGAACTTGCTGTTAACTCTTATGTTTTATCTAATAGTATAAACTCAGTTAACTCTGATTATCCTATTGATAGTTACGGACTACTCTCTAAAAATAAACTTTTATATAAAGAGCCAATAATTTTATCTAATTTAAAACTTCACTTCAGGAATGAAAATTTAGTTAATAAATATCAAGAAGGTCATGAGTATATCGCTATAGAATCTCATAATGAAAAGAATTTTTTTTCTATTCATTTAGAAAACATAAACCATAAATATAAAGGATCAGTTTTAAAAACTTTATCGTTATCAAATTCTTCATCCATCTTCTTTCCAACTGAAAATCAAATTATAATTATTGCCGATAGTGAAAAAGAATTAAAAAAATATAAAAAAATATTTGATAAAAATAATTCTATTAATTTTGAAATTAAAATAATCAAAATTCCTATAAAAATAGAAATTACCGACCCTCAAAAAAATAATAAAATTATAGATATCGCTGATTCTTCTTTTTTAAATATGATTGTAAAATTATCAGATCTTATTGAAGAAAATTTAAAGAATTCTGATCTCTATAGTGCTAGCGATAATCAAATTAGTTTAATGACTAAAGTGAATATATTGTTATTAAACTTTATTCCTCATTTTATCGCTCCTACTCTTTTAAGATTCCTGCAAAGACACATTGGAAGCTTTCAATTTTACAAACAACTCCTAGGTATTAATTACTTCATCTCCAAAGATGGTTTTAAATATTTGGATGTTTTTGAATATCAGAATAAATTAAATTATTTAACTGGTTCTAAAATACCGGATTTTAAACTTTTAAAAAAAAATAAAGAATATTTTCTCAAAGATTTAATAAATTCAGAAAAAAATTTTTTAACCTCTGATAAAGATAATAATCTAGTTTTTTTTGGAAATAAGATCTTAGTATCTGACAGTGAATATTCGATTAATAGCCATACATACGCATTATTGAATTTGCAGACACATTCTTATGTTTTAACTTATTCAGGTCTTGTTTTAGAAATTTTTGATAATGAGCTAAAAGATCCTTTTTTAGATGCGGAAATTGAGAAGACTGGCTATGTTGATAGTAAACAATTATCTATAGACGCATTTAGCCTTAAAAATTTTAAACCAGAATTACCTAAATTACCTAAATTTAAAGCCCCTAAACTATTTAAATTTTATAAAAAATCCTAAATAATCTTTTATTCTTTGATTTAAAAATCTATAATCCTGACCTCATGAACTGGAAATCAGATAGTTGGAAATCATTTGAGGCAAAGCAAATGCCTACATATAATGACAAAAAAAAATTAGACTCTGTACTAAGTGATCTATCTAAATATCCGCCTTTAATTTTTGCAGGAGAAACAAGATCTCTTAAGAAAAAAATTAGTGAAGTTCAAAAAGGTAAAGCATTTTATCTCCAAGGTGGTGACTGCGCGGAAAGCTTTCTAGAGTTAAATCCTAATACGATAAGGGATACTTTTAAATTATTATTACAAATGTCTGTAGTTTTAACTTATGCAACTAACTCTCCCGTTGTAAAATTAGGAAGAATAGCAGGCCAATTTGCTAAACCTAGAAGTTCAGATATGGAAGAAAAAGATGGCGTCTCCCTCCCTAGTTATAGAGGAGATATTATTAATTCTTATGAATTTTCAAAAGAATCAAGAGAGCCAGACCCGGAAAGAATGATTAGAGCTTATAATCATTCAGCTTCAACATTAAATTTATTACGTGCTTTTGCTCAAGGTGGCTTTGCTAGTCTTTCACAATTAAGTAAGTGGAACTTAGATTTTGCTGAAAATTTCCCTTCTATGAAAAAATATTCAGAAATTTCAAAAAAAATTGAAGATTCTATTAATTTTATGAATGCATGTGGTATTGATGAGGGAAATACTAGGGAATTAAGAGAAACTGATTTTTATACAAGTCACGAAGCTCTATTACTTCCTTATGAACAAGCTTTTACAAGAATAGATAGCACAACTGGAGACTGGTACAACGTTAGTTCTCATTTCTTATGGGCGGGCGACAGAACTAGAGATCCTGATGGAGCTCATATCCATTATCTTAGTGGTATTAAAAATCCAATTGGATTAAAAGTAGGACCATCGACAGATGTCGATCAATTAAAAAAAAATATTGAAATTTTAAATCCTGATAACGAAGAAGGTAGACTGACTCTTATTGTTAGAATGGGCGCTAATAAGATTTCTGATACATTTCCAAAACTATTAAAGGAATTAAAAAGTCTTGGTCAGAATATCACTTGGATATGCGATCCAATGCATGGTAACACTGTCACGAGCTCAAGTGGATATAAAACAAGAAATTCAAAAGATGTATTA
>FUWD013023548.1_pt1 | contig 11906 bp, 10 predicted proteins | sample 1063281 | NCBI WGS metagenome assembly FUWD01 (sample SAMEA79048168, study PRJEB19326) | metagenome | biome: marine
AATGTCATGGTTGTGCCCTCTTGTCCGTTGTTACATGTAGGTGTAGCCGATCGGTGACGATTTCTGGCGCTGTTCGATGACCGTGTTGACGATCCGGTCAAAGAGCTCCTGCGTGCCCCGGTAGCCGAGGTGGTGCAGGCGCTGGCCGCCGAAGCGGTCGTGGATCGGGAAGCCGATCCTGAGGAGCGGCAGGTCATGCGTTTTCGACATGGTGAAGCCCTTGCTGTTGCCGATCAGGAAGTCCGGCTGCAGTTCGTCCGCCTCGTGTTCGATATCGACGAAGTCGACCCCTTCCCGTACCTTGATGCCCGGTCCGTCCAGGTCCGGCACCAGTTCTTCGAGGCGTTTCTTCATCTGGCCGCTCTTGCCTCCGGAGGCGCACAGCACCGGCACAACGCCGATCTCGTGCAGGAAGGCGGCCATCGAAATTACCAGGTCCTCCTCGCCGTACAGGATCGCCCGCTGGCCGAAGAGATACTTGTGGCCGTCGGCGTAGGCGTCGACCAGGCGGCGGCGCTCATCTTCGTAGAGTTCCGGCATCGGCTTTCCGGTGAGCCGTTCGAGCTCTGCGAAGAAGCGGTCGCTCGCCTTGATGCCGATGGGGAGGGGCAGGTGGACGCGCGGGACGGCGAACCGTTCTTCGAGGAAGCCGGCGGCGGACTTGGCGGCCTCGAGGGTCGATCCGAACTCGAGGCTCGCCAAGGCGCTGCCCGTGGTGGCGATGGCGCGTGCCGGGGTGCCTCCCGGGGGGATGCGGTGGTACTCGGCCCAGGGTCCGCCGTCGAGCGTCTGCGAGTAGTCCGGCAGGAGCACGTACGGCATGCTGAAGGCCGCCATGATCTCCTTCATGTAGCGGATGTCCGCCGGCGAGATCATGCCGGGGAAGAGGTTGAGCAGGTTCTTTTTCGGCCCCTCTTCGGCGAAGCTCTTCACGGTCGAGCGGACCGCGGCGTGGAAACCGTCGATATGCGAGCCGGCGTAGCTGGGCGTCGAGGCGAAGACCATTTTCGGCAGCGGCCCTTCATCGCCCATGATCGCCAGGTATTCCTTCAGGATCATCGGTACGTCGTCTCCGATGGTTTCCGACAGGCAGGTGGTGGCGATGCCGATCACTTCCGGGTTGTACTGTTGCGTGACGTTCTTCAGGCCGAGCTTCAGGTTGTGGCTGCCTCCGAAGACGGCGGTCTCTTCGTTGAAGTTCGACGAGGCGATGTCGATCGGTTCCTTGTAGTGGCTGATCAGGTAGCGCCGGATGTAGGTGGCGCAACCCTGCGAGCCGTGCAGGAACGGTACGCAGTTTTCGATGCCCCTGAAGGCCAGGCACGCGCCCAGGGGGTTGCAGAGCTTGCAGGCGTTCTGCGTCGCTGTTTTGGCCGTCATGGCCGCTGGTGCTGTTGTGGTCATTTGAGGCCTCCTTTCCTCGGTGCGAACTGCCAGACGGGGCTCATCACCGATTCATAAACTTCCTTTGCGAAATTGTACATGCCGACGAATCCTGCCAGCGGGATCTTCCGCTCATGGTTGTGGTCGCAGAAGCCGACGCCGAGCTTGAAGGCGATCGGGCGCTCCTTGACGCCGCCGATGAGCAGGTCCGCCTCTTTCTCGAGCACGAACTTGGAGAGCTCCACCGGGTTGGAGTCGTCGACGATCACCGTCCCCTCGTCGCACATCTCCTTCAGGCGGCTGTAGTCGTCCTTGTTGCCGGTCTGCGAACCTGCAAGCACCACCGACATGCCGATCGTGCGGAGTGCCTTGATGAGCGAGAAGGTCTTGAAGGCCCCGCCGACGTAGATCGCGGCTTTCTTGCCGGTCAGGGCCGCCTTGAACTTCTGCATCTCCGGATAGTAGTGCCGGATCTCGTCACGGACGATCTCCTTGGCCTTCTCCATGATCCCGGGCCTGTCGGGGAAGAGGGCAGCCACGTCGTAGAGGGACCTGGACATGTCTTCGAAGCCGAAGTAGGAGACCCGGATGTAGGGGATGCCGTACTTCTCCTCCATCTCTTTTGCCAGCGAGGTCATCGAACCTGAGCACTGCACCACGTTCAGTTTTGCGCCATGCGAGCGGCGGATAGCGTCGATCCTGCCGTCGCCGGTCATGGTTGCGACGACCTCGATGCCCATTTTCTCGTAATATTCCCGGATGATCCAGGCTTCCCCCGCGAGGTTGAACTCGCCGAGGATGTTGATGCTGTAGTTGCTGATTCCTTCGGTCGAACCGGTGCCGACCAGTTTCATGAGGGCCGTGCAGGCGGCCTTGTAGCCGTCTTTCTTGGTGCCCTTGAATCCTTCGGAATGGACCGGCATGACCGGGATTCCTTTTTCCTTTGCCACTTTTTTGCAGACCGCGTCGATGTCGTCGCCGATCAGGCCGATGATGCAGGTCGAATAGATGAACGCCGCATTCGGCTGGTACTGGTCGATCAGTTCGACGAGCGAACGGTACAGTTTCTTTTCACCGCCATAGATCACGTCCATCTCCTGCAGGTCGGTCGAGAAGCTCAGCCGGTGCAGTTCCGGGCCCGACGAGACGGCGCCCCGGATGTCCCAGGTATAGGCGGCGCAGCCGATGGGGCCGTGGACGATGTGGATGGCGTCGGCCACGGGGTAGAGCACCACGCGGGAGCCGCAGAAGACGCAGGCACGCTGGCTGACGGAGCCGGAGAGGCTCGTCTTGTCGCAGGCGATCTCGACCTCGGGGCCGTCCTGCCTCTTTTCGTACACCTGGCCTTCCCTGCCCTCAAGCAGGTTGATTTTTTCCGTGTCCATGGTTTACTCATTTACAGGTTGTCAGGAGCTGGCCCCGGCTTGGCCGGGACCGTCCCTGTTGTCCTTTCCCTTACATCACCAATTCGAATTTTTCTTCCAGCGCAGTGCGGTCCTGATGGTCCATCAGCACGCCAAGGATCTTCTCGACCAGCCTCAGGGCGCCGCTGTAGCCGACGTTCGGGAAGTAGCTGTGGCCGATGCGGTCCAGGATCGGGAAGCCGAACCTGATGAACGGGATCTCCTCGTCGCGGGCAATGTACTTGCCGTAGGTGTTGCCGATGAGCAGGTCGACCGGCTCGTTCTTGATCCACTGGTGGAGCAGGAACATGTCGGCGCACTGGCCGTTCTTGAAGTTCGCGCCGGGAGCCCGTACGAGGATCTCCTGCATGCGTTTTTCAAACCGGTTGCCCGGAGTGCCGCTGACGATGTGCACCGGTTTCATGTTCAGGTCGAGCAGGAACTCGGTCAGCGGGATCAGCTGGTCGGGGTCACCGAACAGCGCCACCTTCTTGCCGTGGAAGTACTGCTCCATGTCGGCCATCACGTCGACGAGACGTCCCCTCTCGCTGGTGATTTCAGCCGGCACAGTTACGCCTGCCGCCTTGCTGAGCGACATGATGAACCTGTCGGTCGCCGAGAGCCCGATGGGCATGTCGACCGTTTCGAAGGGCACCTTGCACTTCTTGTCAAGCGCAATGGCTGCCGGTTCGGCGCTGATGCAGCCGAGGGCGAGCGAGCACTTGCTGTCACCGGAGCTCTTCAGCTCGTCGACGGTGACGCCGCCTTTCGGATAGAACTCGTGCTTGCCCGTCTGTGGCGCATCAAGCACATCCGAGGTGTCCGGGAAGAGAATGATTTTTGCCCCCATCTCTTTTGACAGGCGCTTGATTTCGCGCATGTCCGAGGGTTCCATCCATCCTGCGACAATGTTGATCTGGTTCTTCTTCTCTCCGGTCGATTCGGCAAACTGTTCTGCCATACCGCTTACCATGTTGGCGTAGCCGGTGACGTGCGAGCCGACGAAACTCGGCGTGCTCGCATAGATCACGTACTTGCCGGCAGGGATCTTGCCATCATCTTTTGCCTTTCTCGTGATCTGCTGCAAGTCGTCGCCGATCGTCTCGGAGAGGCAGGTCGAGTGCACCGCTATGATGTCGGGATTGTAGACCGAAAAGATGGTCTCGATCGACTGGAGCAGGTTTGCCTGCCCCCCGAACACCGAAGCACCTTCGGTGAACGAGCTGGTGGCGGCCATGACCGGCTCCTTGTAGTGGCGGGTCAGGGTGCTGCGGTGGTAGGAGCAGCATCCCTGTGATCCATGGCTGTGAGGCAGGCAGCCATGGATGCCAAGCGCGGCATACATGGCGCCAATCGGCTGGCAGGTCTTCGCCGGATTGATCGTCAGCCCCTCACGCTCTTTAACCTCGGTTGTTGTGTGTCGTAATAGCATGATTCATTAATCTCCGTTTTAGGTATCTCCAGATAACCGGTTGCGCACTTGACTGCTTCGTTGGCCGTACCCGAAACCCTCTGGTACCCTCTGTTCACTCAGCTTCGTCCGCCTCACACGCAAATCGCTCACTTCGGTTATTGGAGACACTCCTGATTACTGTGTAACGTAACTGGCTTCAAGTCCGTCAGATGATCCGTTTCCTGCTGTCTCCCACGGAGCCTTGATCAGCTTCCAGACCGGATTGTTGACCATTCTGTCGATATCCTTGTAGAAATTCACCGCACCTTCGAAGCCGGTATACGGACCGCCGTAGTCGTAGCTGTGAAGCTGCTTGAGCGGCACACCCATTTTCTGGACCACATACTTCTCCTTGATGCCAGCGCAGAAGATGTCAGGCTTGTAGATCTCGATCAGCTTCTCTGACTCATAATGGCTGAGGTCATCGACGACAAGCGACTTGCTGTTCATCTGCTTCATCATCCCGTCGTAACTGTTGATCTCCAGCCCTTTTTCCTTCAGGGCTTCAAGCTCGGCTTCGGTTTTCCTGGGGTTGTAGCGTTCCGGATCGGCGGTGACCTTCAGCTCCTCGATGTTCTTGCTGTCGGCGTCGATCTTGATGCTCGGCAGCACCTGTCGGCCTTCATAGTCGTCACGGTGCGCGAACTCGTACCCGGCGGCAACCGTCGTCATCCCCAGCTCGGAGAAGAGATCCTGGTAGTGGTGGGCGCGTGAGCCGCCGACGAACAGCATGGCAGTCTTGCCTTCGGTTCTCGGGCGGATCTCGTCGATGATCGCCTTGACTTTCGGCATCTCTTCGGCGATTACCTCTTCGACGCGTGCCTTGAGTCCGGCATCGCCGAAGTACTCGGCAATCTTGCGCAGCGATTTGGCGCTCGATTCGGCACCGACGAAGTTGACCTTCATCCACGGGATCCCGTACTTGGTCTCCATCATGTCGCCCATGTAGTTGATCGAGCGGTGGCAGAGGATGACGTTCAGGTCGGCCATGTGCGAGTTTTCGATCGCTCCGACCGTCGAGTTGCCGCTGAACGAGGCGACCAGGGTGATGCCGCACTTTTCGAAGATGCGCTCGATTTCGAAGGCGTCGCCGCCGATGTTGTATTCGCCGAGCAGGTTCAGCTTGAACTTGCCCTCGACCGGTGTGTTGTCGTTGCCGACCATGTGCTTGAAGACGCCGTTGTTGGCGATATGGTGGCCTGCCGACTGGCTGACGCCCCTGTAGCCTTCACAGCTGAAGCCGAAAACGTTGCAGTCTCCGAGCTTCTCCTTCATCTCTCTTGATGCTGCATGTACGTCATCGCCGATAAGGCCGACCGGGCAGGTCGAAAAGATCGCTATCGATTTCGGGTGGAAGAGGTCATAGGCCTCCTGGATCGCCACTTTCAGCTTCTTCTCACCACCGAAGACCACATTCTCCTCCTGCATGTCGGTCGAGAAGCAGTAGGGGATGAAGTTCGCATCTTCCAGCGTTTCCGGCCTTGTCTGGTTACGGCGGGTCAGCCATGCGTAAAAACTGCACCCGATAGGGCCATGGACGATGTTGACGATGTCACGGGTCGGTCCAAGGACCACGCCTTTACAGCCGGCATAGGAGCAGCCGCGCTGCGTGATGATGCCCGGAACGGTACGGACGTTGGCCTGTACTTCGGGAATGGTGTCAGGGTCGTTTACGACAATCGACTTGCTACGCTTTTTTGCAACCTTTGTCGGGTATTTCTGTATCAGCTCCTCCCTGACCAGGGCGGGATCTGGATAAATTCTGTTCGCCTCCATGTAACTTTCTCCGTTTACACCTTGATAATTGTTCTCGTTAGTTCAGTGCCTCATCGCCCTCTTCACCGGTCCTGATCCTGATGGTATCGATAATCGGGGTTACAAAGATTTTCCCATCCCCGGGCTTTCCGGTCTGGTTGGTCTTGATGATGATGTCAATGGCACTCTGGCACAACTCATCAGGGACGACCACAGTGATGATTCTCTTCGCCACCAGCCGCGGAGCATTGCCCAGCTGGGCGATTGCCTCGGGATGCCCCTCTTCGGCTCCGTGAAGAATATCGTAATGGACCTGTCCCTTGCCACGCCCCATCACCCTTCCGGTCGCCGTGAAAGCCGGTATGCCGGCATCGATCAGCGCCTTCTTGGTGGCGTTTATTTTGTTGATTCTGATTACCGAGATGATCTCTTTCATTATGCCTCCTGTGACAATGCGAGCATTGGATCGGTCTCTTTTGTGCCGGAGCTGATGGTGTAGACCTCCTCGACGGCCGAAACGAAGATCTTGCCATCACCGAACTTGCCATCCGCACCCGACTTTGCGGTCTCGATGATCGCACGGATCACGAAATCCTTGTCATTGTCCGGGACAACCACGATGAGCATCTCCTTCGGGATTTCATCATAGACGACATCCCCGATACGAAGGCCGCGCTGTTTGCCGCGACCGACCACAGAGATTTTTGTTACTGCCGGAAATCCGGCGTCGAGAAGGCCCTGCATGACATCATAGATTTTTTCGGGCCTGACGATTGTTCTGATCATTAGCATGTTTGAGTTCTCCGTTTGTTATTAGTTGGCGATACCAAAATCAATGAGAAGCTTCTCAAGCTCTTCGATTTCGAGCGGCTTGGGAATGACGAACATCTTGTTCTCGTTGATCTTCGTCGCAAGTGCCCTGTACTCGTCAGCCTGCGGGTGCGTCGGATCGTATTCGATAACCGTCTGGCGATTGATTTCGGCCCTCTGGACAAAGTTGTTGCGCGGTACGAAGTGGATCATCTGGGTGCCGATCTTCTTGGCAAGTTCCTCGATCATCTGGCGCTCGTTGTCAACATTACGGCTGTTGCAGATAAGTCCGCCAAGACGAACTCCTCCGGTATCGGCATATTTCAGGATGCCTTTACAGATGTTGTTGGCAGCGTACATGGCCATCATCTCGCCCGAGCAGACGATGTAGATCTCTTCGGCCTTGCCGTCGCGGATCGGCATGGCGAAACCGCCGCACACAACGTCACCGAGAACGTCGTAGAACACATAATCGAGATCCCATTCTTCATCGAACGCGCCAAGCTGTTCAAGAAGGTTGACCGACGTGATGATGCCGCGGCCTGCGCAGCCCACTCCCGGTTCCGGACCGCCGGATTCGGTGCAGCGAGTCAATTTGTAACCCTCTTTGATGATATCTTCGAGTTCGACCTCTTCACCTTCCTCACGAAGGGTGTCCAGCACGGTTTTCTGTTGCAGTCCGCCAAGCAGGAGGCGGGTCGAGTCAGCTTTCGGGTCACAGCCGATAACCATGACTTTTTTGCCCATTTCGGCCAGGCCTGCGACGGTGTTCTGCGTCGTCGTCGATTTGCCGATGCCCCCTTTTCCATAAATCGCAACTTTTCTCATGGCTGTATCTGTTTGGTTTTATTGGTTTCCTTGTGAAAATATTCAGGCTTCATGATTGAGTAGCCTGAATATTTAAGGAATATGCCTCAATTAGCGTGCCAGAGTATGGCTGTGGTTGGGCTTTTTGCCATTTCCTTCGTCGGATATCCTGTAAGTCTTTATAAGGAAATGCGTTGTGCGGAATGAAAAAGAGCGGTGCGGTGCGTTTTGTCTGAGGAATGGCGGGGGAGTGCTTTCCGTAACGGGGGATATAGCCTACGGGAATGTAGGAAATGCGCTTTTGCTACATTCCTGTAGGCTTGTGGGGTTGATCGGATCGGACGGATCGGCAGGAGAAAGGCTGCCCCGGACGGGGCTGAAGATGCGGGGGGGCTACCGGATTGCTTCGGTCTGTTTTTTTTCTGGCAGAAGCCCGGAAGACCTACAAAAATGTAGGAAATGGCAGCGTGGAGATTCTGCCGAAAGCAGGGAGGGCGCAAGTTGATCCGTCCAGTCCGTCCACGATACTGTTCAGGTCCTGAACTTCCGGTAATCAATGTCGAACTTCTTCATCCTCAGTCCCATGATCCTGTCGGAGAGCCCCAACTGCGAGGCTGCGCGGGACATGTTCCCTTTGGTACGCTTGAGCGCCTCGATGATCATTTCGTTCTCGATGGCGTCGAGCTTCTGCTGGAGCGAGCCGACATAGGGTGTGCCGCTCGATTCCGCGGTCTGCAGTGACGGAGGGAGGTGATAGCCGTGGATCACGTTGTCCTCGCTCAGGATGACAGCGCGTTCGATGCAGTTCTGGAGTTCCCTGACGTTGCCGGGCCAGTGGTAACGCACCAGCATGTCGATGGCTGTCGTCGAGATCCTGCGGATGCCTTTCCTGTTGAGCCCGTTGAATTTTTCGACGAAGTAGTCCGCCAGGAGCATGATGTCCGTTTTCCGTTCCCGCAACGCCGGAACCGTGATCGGAAAGATGTTGAGCCGGTAGAAGAGGTCTTCGCGGAAGGCCCCGAGCCTGATCTGTGCTTCAAGGTCGCGGTTCGTCGCGGCGATGATCCTGACGTCGGTCCTGATGGTTTTTGTGCCCCCGAGCCGTTCGAACTCCTTCTCCTGGATGATCCTGAGGAGCTTGGCCTGCACGGTCAGGCTCAGTTCTCCGACTTCGTCGAGGAAGATCGTGCCGCCATCAGCCAGCTCGAACCGGCCTTTCCGCTGGGCGAGGGCGCCGGTGAAGGCTCCGCGTTCGTGGCCGAACAGTTCGCTTTCGACGATGCTTTCGGGAAGGGCGGCGCAGTTGAATTTGATGAACGGTTTTTCCAGCCGCAGGCTCTTGAAGTGGATGGCATTGGCCACCAGCTCCTTGCCGACGCCGCTTTCCCCCAGGATGAGCGCCGTGGCGCTGGTCCTCGAGATCTTGTCGATCATCCGGAAGAGCCCGAGAATCGGTTTCGAGTTGCCGATAATGTTATCGGGACGTACGGATTCGGCGAACGCTTCGTCGGCCGTTCCGTCAGCTTCCGCCAGGGAGGATGGCGAGGCCTGTCGGGGGCGGGGATTTCCTGCCCCGGATTTCGCCTCGGCGTCCAGCTGCTTGCTCCTGACGGCTTGTGAAATCATCGAGGCGATGATGGAGAGCAGGTCGACATAATATTGCAGCGTGTCCTGCCGTGCATCCTCGGCACGCCGTTTTCGTGCCGGCTGATGGTCGTCGCCGACCCCGATGCGGCGGTCGGCGCTCAGTGTCCCGATCACTTCGGTGCCGGTCTTGATGGGGACGCAGATGAAGCAGAGCTCCTCTTTCCGCTCCTTCGAGCGGGATCCGGTCCGGTCCAGGAACAGCGGTTCCTCGTCGATCCTCGGAACGATGGCCGGTTTGCCGCTCTTGACCACCTTGCCGATGATCCCCTCGCCGATCCGGTACCTTCCTCGCTGGCTTTCGGTTTCGGTGAGCCCGAATGATTCGTTGATGACGATGTCGCCGCTGTCGCGGTTCAGGATGGACACCATGCCCCGCAGCATGTTCATGTGTTCCGACAGGATGAACAGCACAAGCCGGAGGAGCTTGCCGAAGTCCTCTTCATTGTTGACCGTCCTGCTGACTTCGGCAAGAAGGCTGATGCTGCTGAGTTCCTGCTGTTGAGGCATGTGCATGGAGGTTAGCGGAGTAGGTTCACAGGTGCTTGCCGGTAACGCCGGTAGATGGCGTCAAGCTCCCGGGCGTCGAGCGCCCGCTTGCGGCGATCCGATTCGGTTCTGACCATTTCGAGCAACCGGAGCGACTCCTCCCTGTTCAGCTCGACTCCCTGCTTCCTGAAATGCTCCCTGATCGTCGCGCTGCCGGAGTGTTTCCCTATGACCAGCTCGAAATCTCCCCGGCCTACCCGGGAGGGGAGGAACGGCTGATAGGAGAGGGGCTCCTTCAGCAGGGCTGAACAGTGGATGCCCGATTCGTGCTGGAATGCGGCAGGTCCGACTACCGGCTTCTGGGGCTGGATGGTGCGTCCCGAGGCGGCGGCGACCAGGTCGCAGAGTTCGGCCAGCCGGGTCGTATCGATGCGCCTGTCCGGCATTTCTGCCAGGGCCATGGCTATGGCAAGCTCTTCCAGGGAGGCATTTCCTGCCCGCTCTCCGAGGCCGGTTACTGAAACGCTTACGGCATGGAACCCGGATTCAAGGGCGGTAAATGCGTTTGCCGTCGCCATGCCCATATCGTTGTGTGCATGGAACTCAAGGTCGATCGATGAGCGAAGCGCAAGGGTGTCAGCGGTTTCGATGACCGAGCGTGGCGTGGCTATTCCGACCGTATCGGCAATGCGTACCCTGTCGGCTCCGGCAGCCGTGGCATCGTCCAGGAACTCTTCGAGGCGCAGCATGCCTGCCCGGGTGGCATCCTGGCCTCCGACGCTGACATAGCCGAACAGATTCCGGGCCGATGCCACCAGTTCATGGAGCTGTTCCCGAACCCATGCATACTCCCGGTTCATAAGCCCGAGGTAGAGTTCGGAGAGCGGGAAGCTGATGTGGACGGCCTCCATGCCGCAGGCTGCCGCATGTTCGATGTCGGTGCGGTTCGCCCGTGCCCACCCGGTGAGCCGCACCGGCAGTGCCATGTCGACGATCTCCCGGATCACCTGTCGTTCCGAAGCACTGATCGCAGGGTAGCCTACTTCGATCTCGTCAATACCCGTTTCGGCAAGGAGCCGTGCTATGCGTTTTTTTCGCCATGGCTGAACACGACGCCAGGAGCCTGCTCTCCATCCCTGAGGGTCGTATCGATGATCCAGTGGGCCGGTGTCGCTCCGGCGGCGTTGGGCGCGCGTTCAGTCATGCGGGTCTTGCTCGGGCGAATGTTTTTCTTTGTTCTGAAGGGAATCCCTGAAAACCTGTTCCGTGAGTCAATTGCGGCGTTGTTCCGACAATCCGGGATCACGATACTTTTTAGGGGCGTCTTTAAGTTAGGTCAATATACAGAAAAACCTAAAAATATTAGGAATATATGTGTTTGATGGCGAACAAAACAAACAGAAATGTCGTAAGCCCTGCGGGTGGTGTCGCAGTTCCGATGGCATGGGGAGAGGTCCTGTCGGTAAGCGGCAGGAGCTTCAGCTGTCTGCGATGCCGATATAGGGGAGTTTTCTACCGGAAAAAGGGACGACATTCATTCTTTACACTTCCCGTCCCGTCCTCGGAAAAAGGGACGACATTCATTCTTTACACTTCCCGTCCCGTCCTTGCATCGTTGCTGTCCAAATACGAAATTACGATTACCCCGTCCCCCAACCAACATATGCCAAATCATGCCGAGAGGCCCCAGACTCGACGTACCCGGTACGCTCCATCACGTCATGACCAGAGGGATCGAAGGTTCCCCGATAGTCATGGGCGATGCGGATCGGGCAGATTTTCTGGATTCCTTAGCAATCCTGTCCCATAAAACCGGCACCAGGGTTTATGCCTGGGCATTGATGACCAACCATGCGCACCTGCTGCTGAAAAGCAGCGCGGAAGGTTTGAGTTCGTTCATGCGCAAGCTCTTGACCGGTTATGCGATCCGCTATAATCTGCGACATGACCGCCATGGCTATCTGTTCCAGAACCGGTACAAGTCGATCGTATGCCAGGAAGACGAATACTTCGTGCAACTCGTCGCATACATTCATCTGAATCCGTTGCGTGCCGGCCTTGTCCATTCGCTGGACGAGCTTGATAAGTATTCTTGGTGCGGTCACGCGGCAATCATGGGGAACAGGAGCAACGGTTGGCAAAAGTGCGAAGAGGTGTTGTCC
>FUWD013230875.1_pt1 | contig 11903 bp, 14 predicted proteins | sample 1063281 | NCBI WGS metagenome assembly FUWD01 (sample SAMEA79048168, study PRJEB19326) | metagenome | biome: marine
GTATGATCATTTAAATGCACGTGTGTAATTTCTATATTTTCATTTGCTTCAGCATCTTCTCTATTAATGGCAAAACCGTGATTTTGAGAAGTAATCTCTCCTTTGCCTGTTAAAAGGTTTTTTACAGGATGATTAATTCCCCTATGACCATTATGCATTTTGTAAGTAGAAATTCCATTTGCTAAAGCAATTACTTGATGTCCTAAACAAATTCCAAATAATGGTAAATTTCTTTTAATAATCTCTTTAGCTAGTGCCTGAGCTTCAACTAACGGCTCTGGATCTCCAGGCCCGTTTGAAATAAAATATCCATCAGGATTAAAAGCAGCTAACTCATCAAAAGTAGCATTGTAAGGAAACACTTTTATGTACACTCCTCTTTTTGCTAAATTTCTTAGAATGTTCTTTTTAATACCAATATCTAAAGCCGAAACCTTAATAGCAGAATCTTCATCACCTACAAAATATGGCTCTTTAGTAGAAACTTTAGAAGCTAATTCTAACCCCTCCATACTTGGAACTTCAGCTAACTGTTTTTTTAAAGCATCAATATTCTCAATATCTGTAGAAATGATAGCATTCATAGCTCCATTATCTCTAATATATGCAACCAGTGCTCTAGTATCTACATCTGAAATTGCGACTAAATTATGTTCTATAAACCAATCTTTTAAATTTCCATCAGAATCTGTTCTTGAATGTGTAAAACTAAAATTCCTGCAAATTAGTCCTGAAATTTTAATACCATCAGATTCTACTTCCTCATTATTAACTCCATAATTACCAATATGAGCATTCGTTGCTACCATTAACTGACCAAAATAAGAAGGGTCTGTAAATATTTCCTGATAACCAGTCATTCCTGTATTAAAACAGATTTCTCCGGAAGACGTTCCTTCTATTCCAACAGATTTTCCATAAAAAATTGTTCCGTCTGCTAATAAAACTAAGGCTTTTTTACGTTTTTGATACTTCATTGATTATTGATGTGTTTGTTGATACAAAAATATAAAAAAAGGGATAAACTTGAACGTTTATCCCTTTTTTTTGTTAATTTATAAACTACCCGAATATTCGAGTATTTTATTTAGATCTTCTTCTTTTCTAAATGACAGTTTTTTATCTTTAGCATACCTTAAAACCTCTTCTTCATTAGCAACATTTACTAAACCTAAAACCCTTTTTTTAGTTAGTTTAAATCTTTTTACTGCATTATCCTTTTTTAAAAATAAAATTCGTTTTCTTACTAATCTATCTGTTTTTCTGTTAACCATTGGATTTGGTGAACTAGGGACTCTTTGTATTGTAAATCCTCTTAAAATTGAAAAATTAGTATCCTCGTAAATTACTTGGTATATTCTTTTCCCATTCTCAGAAAAGACACTTTTATAAATTTTTCTATTTATTATTATTTTATCAATATTATTCATATCGAAAGTAAATACAGAATCCTTTCCTACTTTAGATACAAATGAATTTCTTTTAATATTTAGATTAATATTTTTTAAAGAATACGTGTATTTATCTTTTGTATAAACAATAGCTCTGTTTTCCCATTCATCAAAAAGGTATTCTGAACCATCTACAGGTATTCTTGGATTATAAAAATAAGCTGAAGAACCATGGGCTTGAATATTTGAAGAAGCGCCAGAACTTAAAGATTCATTGTTGTTATTCACAAAATTATGATTTTGTGAATACCCTTTTTGTACACAAAAAGAAATTAAAAGACAGAAAAAAGCAACTTTTATTTTTTTAATCATTTTTTTTTATTTTTAAAAGCAAATCTAACAAAGATAATTAATAAAGAAAAAAAAAAAATGTAAAAAAAGTGTTAAATTAATCTATAAGAGGTTAAGATATTTAAAAATAAGTTTAAGGTCTGCATCTTTCTTATAACTTAAATTATATTTCTTTATCTCTTTTTTTAAAGGTGACTGCTGATCTTTTTTTACAAGGCTATACAAACTAGATTTTTTTAATTTAAAGAGTTCTAAATTATTATCCTTTAAGGTGTAATAAGTTCTCTTCTTTTTTATCTCGCTTAAGGGTCTATTCACCATTGGATTGGGAGACCTTTCTTTAAACGAAATTGCATATGATTTTAATAGAGATATCTTATCCCCGTCGAAAACGATTTCAAAATAATTATATTCTCCTTTTGAAGGAGAATAAATGTTTTTAAAATGTTTGTTGTTAATTATTACTTTATCAATTTGATTGTTATCAATAACAAAGGTTGAGTCATTATCAATTTTCGTCATAAATTTTCCTTTCTCAATATGATAATTCATGCTTTTAAAAGAAAATTTTCTATCTCCTACAAAGACAGCTCCATTATTAGACCAATCTTCATATAAAAAAACAGAGCCAACAATATTCCTTTTTACTAAATCAATATCATCAAACTGAGCGAGCATGCCACTAATTTTAGACCATTCGTATTGATTTCCTACACCAAATTCATAACTATCGGAACCATTTATATTTTTAGCAGTAGGCATCCCCCCTGACATATCAATGGCTTCTTGCCAAGTTTGTGAAAAAACACTAATTGTAATAAGAAACGAGAAAAGATTGACTAAATTTTTCATAATTTGTTTTTTATGAATATACGGAAAAAAAATCTAAAACATAATAACCAGTTTAAAAACAAAATTGAATATTGATTTAAAAGAAAGTACAAAAGCTTTTTTTTTCAAAATCAGATAATAAATTTAGAGATGCTTTAAGAGATATATCATTGTTCATTCATCAATAATAAAAATTTAAGCACACAAAAAAATGACGTATTTTTTTTTGTATTTTTAAGTATATTTAATAAATACAATAATAAATAATTATTTAAAACTATTTTACATATTTAAAATAAGAGACATAAAACAAACTCACAACAAATAAACTTGAGGAACTAAGTTATTTATAAACATTTACTTTTTATGAGTGTTTAATTAAAAGCGAAAAAATAATGTAATTTGGACAAAATTTCTTTAAGATATTGTTTCTTTAAGAAGACAAATTAAGTCAAATATTCATGCCTAGCGTTTTTACAACCTACATCCCAAAGTATAATAATGGTATAATTATTGATATTAAAATGAAAAATCTATTAAAATGAAAAAAATACAATTCCTGATTTGTTTATTTATCTTTCAAAGTAACCTATTCTCTCAAGAAAATATTAGAATTCAAGCAACTATTCTAGAGATTGGTTCATCATCTACTTTACCTTTCGTAAATGTAGAATTTAAAAATAAAAATATAAAAACAGTCTCAGATATAAACGGAAAAATTTCTTTGCTGTATGATGAAAGGATGATTCAAGAAAATGATACTCTTTTAATTTATAAATTAAATTACAAAAGAATTACTGTTACAGCAAATCAACTTTATAAATTACTAAAAAATACGGATAAAATTTATCTAGAACCACTACTTACTAAAAGTCTAAAAGGAAATTCTTACTTAAGAGGAAATGTATATGATAAATCTGGATTTGTTCAAAATGCAAGTATTAAGGTAAAAAACACTTTAAAAGAAACATTTACAGATAAAAATGGAGATTTTAAAATTGAAGTAAACAAAAATGATATAATAATAGTAAATTATTTAGACATGCTTCAAAAAGAAGTTTTTGTTGCCGATAAAAAAAATATTAGTGTAGAACTTCAACCTAACCAACAACTTTTAGATGAAATAATAATTATTTCAAAAAGAAAGGAAAAAGAAAAAGAAAAATATATTAATACTGGTTTTGGTATTAGAAAGCTAAACTCTCTTGGATCTGGTAAAGTAGTAACATCTAAAGATATAAAAGCAACTGATATAGGACTAGAAACTATCTTAAGAGGTGAATTTGCTGGTTTAAGAGTTACAAGGAATCAATATGGTGAGTTTCTTTATTTAGTGAGAGGTCAGAAAGCTAAAATAGTAATTGACGGATCTATATATACCCAAGATGATAATCTAACGATTCCATATATAGACCCTCAAAATATTGAAAATATTGTTGTATTAAAATCATTAAGTTCATCTACTATGTATGGCGGTCCGGCTATCCTAATTAATACTAAAAGAGGAGTTATAAATATTAAGAAAAATAAAAAAATATATTCAGCTTTAGTTTTAGGTAATGACTACAAAGAAGCAATTTCGGTCTCAAGTAATAGAAATGAAAAAAGTAGATACATAATCGAATTAGAAAAAGCGGATACATTTAAAGAAGCACTTAGTATTTATAGAAATCAAATTAACAACGATAACCTAATAACATATCTTATCGAAACTGCAGCATATTTTAAAAAATGGGATATCGATAAAACTTCTGAGATATTACTGAGAATAAAAAAAATGGCTCCTAATAATATAAAAGCATTAAAAACAATTGCATTTAAATTCGAAGAGCTAAAAATGTATGAACAAGCGAAGATGATATATCAAGAAATAGCAGTTCTTCAGCCAGCGAAAGCGCAGATATATCGAGATTTATCTCATATATATCAGCTAACAGGAAATTATAAAGATGCTATGAGTATATATAATAAAATTTTAAATAATGAAATAAAAGACATTGATTTTACAGGTCTATTAAATCCTATATATAGTGAAATGAGGCACTTATTATCAAAGCACAGAACTAAAATTGATTTTACAAAAGTTCCACAAGAATTATTGACTGCAGATTTTAAATATGATGTAAGGATTGTGTTCGAATGGAATGATCCTAGTTCAGAATTTGAAATACAATTTGTAAACCCAAAAAAGAAATTCTACATTTGGAAACACACTATTCTAGAGAATAGAGAACAGTTAATAAATGAAATTGAGAAAGGGTATAATATGAAAGAATTTATTATTGATGATTCAGTAAAAGAGGAATGGATAATAAATTTGGAAGGTATAAATAATGAAAAATATTTAACAAACCCAACCTACCTAAAATATTCTATCTACAGAAATTATGGATTAGAAAGTGAAACAGTTGAAGTTAAAGTTATAAATTTGAATGATATAAAAAATAAAATTAAGTTATTTAAATTATAAAAGCAATTAATAAAAAAAGGTTGAAGAAATTTTAATTTCTTCAACCTTAATATTTAATTTAAATTCAGTAATTGAATTATTCTTCAGATTTTTCTTCTGTTGTAGTTTCTTCTACTTGAGCATCATCCGCTTTTTTGCTTCTTCCTCTACGAGTAGTTTTCTTAACTTTTTTACTATTAGGGTTATAGATTTCGTTGTAATCAACTAATTCTACCATTGCCATAGGAGCATTATCTCCTTGACGATTTCCTAATTTAATAATACGAAGGTAACCACCTGGTCTGTCAGCTACTTTTACAGAAATCTCTTTAAATAATTCTGTAACAGCAAATTTATCACGTAAATAAGAGAATACAATACGTCTATTGTGAGTTGTATCTGCTTTAGACTTCGTAATTAATGGCTCAGCAAAAAGTCTTAATGCTTTCGCTTTTGCTACAGTCGTGTTAATACGCTTATGCTCTATTAAAGAACATGTCATATTTGCTAACATCGCTTTTCTGTGCGCTGTTTTTCTACCTAAATGATTGAATTTCTTTCCGTGTCTCATGACGTTTGTTTTATGCTTTCATCTTGCATCTACTCATTTTGAGGAGCAAAATATGAAAGGTTAATCTCTATCTAATTTGTATTTTGTTAAATCCATTCCGAAGTTTAAACCTTTAACGATAACCAATTCTTCTAGTTCTGTTAATGATTTTTTACCAAAATTACGAAACTTCATTAAATCGCTCTTATTAAAAGAAACTAAATCTCCTAATGTATCTACTTCTGCAGCTTTTAAACAATTTAAAGCTCTTACAGAAAGATCCATATCGATTAATCTAGTTTTCAATAACTGACGCATATGTAATGATTCTTCATCATACGTTTCTGTCTGTGCTATTTCATCTGCCTCTAAAGTGATACGCTCATCAGAGAATAACATAAAGTGGTGGATTAATATTTTTGCAGCTTCAGTTAAAGCTTCTTTTGGATTGATTGATCCATCAGTATCGATATCGAAAACTAATTTTTCATAATCCGTTTTTTGTTCTACACGAAAATTTTCGATTGCGTATTTTACATTCTTAATTGGCGTATAAATAGAATCTGTAAAGATTGTTCCTATTGGTGCAGAAGCTTTTTTATTCTCTTCTGCAGGTACAAATCCTCTACCTTTTTCTATTGTGATTTCTGCGTTTAATTTTACAGATTTATCCATATTACAGATTACTAAATCTGGATTCAATACTTGAAAACCAGAGATAAATTTCTGTAAGTCTCCAGCAGTAAACTGCTCTTGACCAGATAAAGAAATTGAAACAGTTTCTCTGTCAGTTTCATCTATTTGTTTCTTAAAACGAACTTGCTTTAAGTTTAAAATAATTTCAGTAACATCTTCTACAATTCCAGGAACAGTAGAAAATTCGTGTTCTACACCATCAACTCTTAATGATGTAATTGCAAATCCTTCTAAAGAAGATAAAAGTACTCTTCTTAAAGCATTTCCTACAGTTAAACCAAAACCTGGTTCTAAAGGTCTAAACTCAAATCTACCAGAAAAATCTGTAGATTCAATCATTATAACCTTATCTGGTTTTTGAAAATTTAAAATTGCCATTTTTTCTTCGTTTTAATTGCTATTTAGTTGCGCGGTATATAAGTCTGAAGAAATACAAACAAACCCTTTGGCTAAATTGCAATGTGATTAATTTATTACTTAGAATATAATTCTACGATTAATTGTTCTTTGATATTTTCTGGAATCTGTAATCTTTCCGGTACTTTAACAAAAGTTCCAGTTTTAGTATCTGTATTCCATGTTAACCATTCAAATACATTACTATTAGATGCTAATGCATTTTCAATAGCTACTAAAGATTTAGACTTCTCTCTTACAGCAACAACATCACCTTCATTTAAACTATAAGAAGGAATGTTAACGATTTCACCATTAACAGTAATGTGTCTGTGAGAAACTAATTGACGAGCTCCACTTCTTGAGTTAGATACGCCCATTCTGTAAACAACGTTATCTAAACGAGATTCACACAATTGTAATAAGATTTCACCTGTAATTCCTGAAGCAGATTGTGCTTTTTTAAACAAGTTACTGAATTGACGCTCTAATATACCATATGTATATTTAGCTTTTTGCTTCTCCATTAATTGAGTAGCATATTCAGATTTCTTTCCTCTTCTTCTTGCATTACCATGCTGTCCTGGAGGAAAATTTCTTTTTTCGAAGTTCTTATCTTCGCCGAAGATTGCCTCGCCAAATTTACGAGCAATTTTAGTTTTTGGTCCTGTATATCTTGCCATTTCTTTTTTGTTATAGATAGGGATTATGAATTAAGGCTAATCCTTCGATAATCTAATTCCTATCAAGTTAAAATATTTAATTATACTCTTCTTCTTTTAGGTGGACGACATCCATTATGAGGAATTGGTGTAACATCAATAATTTCTGTTACTTCAATACCAGCATTGTGAATAGATCTAATAGCAGATTCTCTACCATTACCAGGTCCTTTTACATACACTTTTACTTTACGTAAACCTGCTTCCTTTGCAACGTTTGAACAATCTTCTGCTGCTAATTGAGCTGCGTATGGAGTATTCTTTTTAGAACCTCTAAAACCCATTTTACCTGCAGATGACCAAGAAATAACATCACCTTTTTTATTTGTTAAAGAAATAATGATATTATTAAAAGATGCAGTTACATGCGCTTCTCCAATAGCATCGATAATTACTTTACGTTTTTTTGAACTTGCTTTTGCCATAATTTTTCAGTTTTAGTAATTTAGTTTTCTAATTTTATAGTTGAAACTATTATTAGATCTTGATTACTTTATCTAACTTATTTTTTCTTGTTAGCTACAGTTTTTCTCTTACCTTTTCTTGTACGAGAGTTATTCTTAGTTCTTTGACCTCTTAATGGAAGACCAAGTCTATGACGAATACCTCTTTGACAACCGATATCCATCAAACGTTTGATGTTTAACTGTACCTCAGAACGTAGTTCTCCTTCAATTGTGAAAGATCCTACTTGTTCTCTAATTGCTGCGATTTGATCATCAGTCCAATCTTGAACTTTAACGCTCTCATCTACTTTTGCTTCTGCTAAAACATTTACTGCTCTGCTGCTTCCTATACCAAAGATGTAAGTTAAAGCGATAACTCCTCTTTTGTTCTTTGGAATATCAATACCTGCTATTCTTGCCATTACCCTTGTCTTTGTTTAAATCTAGGATTTTGTTTATTAATCACGTATAATCTACCTTTCCTGCGTACTATCTTGCAGTCGGCACTTCTCTTTTTAACTGATGCTCTAACTTTCATCTGTTTTGTTTTTTTATTAATATCTGTAAGTAATTCTTGCTTTTGATAAATCGTATGGGCTCATTTCTAATTTCACCTTATCTCCAGGTAATAATTTGATGTAATGCATACGCATTTTACCAGATATGTGAGCTGTAACAATATGTCCGTTTTCTAATTCCACACGGAACATAGCATTTGATAATGCTTCTGTAATCGTTCCGTCTTGCTGAATTGCTGATTGTTTAGCCATATTATTTATTCGATTTTCTATTGCTGTTTCCCGTTTTCATTAAACCATCGTAATGACGATTTAATAAATATGAGTTAATCTGTTGCATAGTATCTATGGCAACACCAACCATAATAATTAGTGAGGTTCCTCCATAAAACATAGACCAACTTTGTTGCACTCCAAACTGAACTACAATTGCTGGTAAGATTGATAACGCTGCTAAGAATAAAGATCCTGGGAAAGTAATTCTAGACAACACAGAGTCTAATCTATCTGCTGTATCTTTTCCGGGTCTGATTCCTGGTATAAAACCACCACTTCTTTTTAAATCTTCTGCCATTTTATTCGTAGGAATAGTAATAGCAGTATAAAAATAACTAAAAATGATAATTAAAAATGCAAAAATAACATTATATCCTAAACCATTCATATCCTGCAAACTTGCCATAAATGGAAATTTTTGGGCTAAAGCAACTGGTAAAAACATAATAGCTTGTGCAAAGATAATTGGCATAACACCTGCTGCATTTAATTTCAAAGGAATATAATCTCTTGATCCTGCAACATTTTGTATGTTTCCTGCAACTGTTCTTCTGGCATATTGTACTGCTATTTTTCTCACAGCAGTAACTAATAACACAGTTAATAAAATTACTACAAACCAAACAATGATTTCAATTAAAATCATCATAACTCCTCCAGCTCCAGCGTTTGTTGTTTTTGCAACAAATTCTTGTAAAAAAGCTGCTGGAAAATTAGCGATAATACCTACAGTAATTAATAATGAAATTCCATTACCAACTCCTTTATCTGTAATACGCTCTCCTAACCACATTGCAAAAATTGTTCCTGCAGTTAAAATGATGATAGACGATATCCAAAAGGTAGGCCCATTTACTAAAAAAGCTTCCGGTCCTAAACCAAATTGAGTTTTTATAGCAGTGATATAGGTTGGTGCCTGAACCAATGTAATACCTATTGTTAACCATCTAGTTATTTGAGTAATTTTTTTACGTCCACTTTCTCCATCTTTTTGTAATTTCTGTAAATAAGGAACCGCAATTCCCATTAACTGAACTACAATAGAAGCAGAAATATACGGCATAATACCAAGTGCCATTACTGACGCTCTAGCAAATGCTCCTCCTGTAAATGCATTCAATAAACCTAAAAGACCTCCAGAAGTACTTTCTTTTAATGCAGCCAATTGTAATGGGTCTATTCCAGGTAATGGAACAGCCGCCATAAAACGATATACAGCAATTAAACCGATAGTAAGAAGAATTTTGTTTTTTAATTCTTCAATGCTAAAAATCTCTTTTAATCTATTAATAAATTTCATCATTTACGGAATGTTATAAAGTAACAGTTTCTCCTCCGGCCGCTTCGATAGCTGCTTTCGCTGTTGCTGTAAATTTATGTACAGTTATGTTTAATTTAGCTTTTAATTCACCACCACCTAATATTTTTACTAAGTCGTTTTTTCCTGCTAATCTATTAGCAATTAAAATATCTAAATTCACTGTATCAGTTATCTTACCACTATCAACTAAAGATTGTAATTTATCTAAATTGATACCTTGATGCTCAATACGGTTTATATTTGTGAAACCAAACTTTGGTACACGTCTTTGAAGTGGCATTTGCCCTCCCTCGAAACCTACTTTCTTAGAATAACCTGAACGAGATTTCTGACCATTGTGACCTCTTGTAGCGGTACCACCTTTTCCAGATCCTTCACCTCTTGCAATTCTCTTTCCTTTTTTAATGGAACCTAATGCTGGTGTTAAATTATGTAAACTCATTTTTTATAAATATCTTATTTAATTTCTTCGAAAGAAACTAAGTGTTTAACTGTATTTACCATACCAACTATAGAAGGAGTTGCCTCATGTTCTACAGTTTGATTCATTTTACGTAAACCTAATGCTTCTAAAGTTCTCTTTTGACTCTGAAGACGCCCGATTTGACTTTTTACTTGTGTAACTTTAATTCTTGCCATCGTTCTTAGATTTATCCGTTAAATACTTTCTCTAAAGAAATTCCTCTTTGTTTAGCTATTGATCCTGCACTACGTAATTGTAATAAAGCATCAAAAGTTGCTTTAACTACGTTGTGAGGATTTGATGATCCTTGGGATTTTGATAACACGTCATGAATACCTACTGATTCTAACACGTGTCTTACAGCACCCCCAGCAATAACTCCTGTACCACCTGATGCAGGTTTAAGAAATACTTTTGCACCTCCAAATTTACCTTTTTGTTCATGAGGTAAAGTAGCTCCTAAAATAGGAATTCTTACTAAATTTTTCTTTGCGTCTTCAATAGCTTTCGCAATCGCAGATGCAACATCTTTAGATTTACCTAAACCATGACCAACAACACCATTACTATCTCCAACAACAACGATTGCAGAGAAACCGAATGCTCTACCACCTTTTGTTACTTTGGTAACACGTTGTACACCTACTAACCTATCTACAAGTTCCAATCCACTTGGTTTTACTCTTTCTACGTTTTTATAACCTTGCATAATTTCTTAAAATTTTAAACCAGATTCTCTTGCAGCTTCAGCTAATACTTTAACTCTACCGTGATATAAATATCCATTTCTATCAAAAGCAATTGTCTCTATGCCTGCTTTAGTAGCTTTTTCAGCGATTGATTTCCCAACTGCTGCTGCTGCTTCTGCTTTTGTACTTGCTTGTATTTCTTTATCTCTAGATGAAACTGAAGCTAATGTTACTCCGTTTACATCGTCTACTAATTGAGCGTAAATCTCTTTGTTACTTCTATAAACCGATAATCTTGGTTTTGTAGTAGTTCCAGAAATAATCTTTCTAATTCTACGCTTAATTCTAGTTCTTCTTTGCAGCTTTGATAATGCCATAATGCTATATATTATGCAGATTTACCTGCTTTTCTTCTTAATATTTCACCAACAAACTTAACACCTTTTCCTTTATAAGGCTCTGGTGCTCTGAAAGAACGAATCTTAGCAGCGATTTGACCAACTAACTGTTTGTCAAACGAAGATAATTTAATGATTGGGTTTTTCCCTTTCTCTGATATTGTTTCAACTTTTACTTCTGGAGCTATTTCTAAAACAATATTATGAGAGAAACCTAAAGCTAAGTCTAATTTTTGTCCTTGATTAGAGGCTCTATAACCTACACCAACCAATTCTAAATCTTTAGTCCAACCTTTACTCACACCTTCAATCATGTTATTGATTAAAGCTCTCATTAAACCATGTTGTGCTTTGTGGTTTTTGCTTTCAGATGCTCTATCTAAAGTAATAGTTCCATCTTCAATTT
>FUWD012859127.1_pt1 | contig 11902 bp, 13 predicted proteins | sample 1063281 | NCBI WGS metagenome assembly FUWD01 (sample SAMEA79048168, study PRJEB19326) | metagenome | biome: marine
AAAGTCATCGGAAGTTTGATTTATGCCCTGAGCTTGGTATCGGATACCCTCTCGAATCGTTGAATCGTTCCGACTATGAACCGAAAGATCTGGATAGCGTGCGTGCTGGCGGGGGTGCTGATCCTGTTTGTCGGGATCGGGATCGGGAGTCGATTCCGAGTCGCGGATGTCCGATTGTCGGACGATGCGGGACGGGAGGAAGCGGGGATGGACGACTCGTATGTGGGCGAGTTCCGGGTGGCCCGGGTGATCGACGGGGACACGATCGAGATTGAAGGAGGGGAGCGGGTCCGGTATATCGGTATCGATGCGCCCGAGTCGGTGACTCCGGGAAAGCCGGTCGGCTGTTTCGGTCCCGAGGCGTCCGAGGGGAATCGGAGTCTCGTGGAGGGAAGGATGGTCCGGCTGGAGAAGGATACGACGGACCGCGACCGGTACGGTCGTTTGCTCCGGTATGTCTATTCGGGCGACACGCTCGTGAATCTCGAACTCGTTTCGCGCGGTTTCGCGGAGGCCGCGGACTATCCGCCAGACTCGGCATTCCGTGACCGGTTCGCGGCGATGGAGGACGAGGCACGGGCGGCGGGACTCGGCCTCTGGTCGGCCTGCCCGGAGAGGGAGTATACTCGGTAGAGGGTCGCGGTCATAATTCCCCGCGTGGAAGTAATCGAATCAGGACATATGAAGAATGAATCCGATCGGTTGGGCTTGATCGTCGGTGCGGTGACGGTTCTTGCGGTGTTCGTGGGGCTGTATCTGTGGATGAACGGTGCCGGGAGGACTCCGGAACCGCAGGGGACAGGCGCTGGTCGGTCCGCTGCCAAACAGGCGATGGAAGCGGTGGATCGGGCCGAAGAGGCTGCAAAGCGTATGGCGGCGGAGGAAGCTTCCGACGGGACGTCGGCGATCGATATCGAGCGGTCTTTTGTCGTCTGCAAGGACGGCACGGAATATACGGGAAAGGAGCTCATCGAGACGGGAAAGAATTTCAAACTCATCGGTGGAAAGATACTCTTCACCGGGGAGGAACTTGAGCGGCTCTGCGATCCGGACCTGGGGGAATACGACGAGCGGGCCGATCCGGGCTACGAGGTCGTTCCAGTCTCCGTCTCCGAAGATGCGGAGGATAACGGGGCGGCCGAAGAAGATGCGGACGGGGAAACGGATGGCATGGAAAACGAATAGGGATCATGCCGACCTCCGTTTTCCGGGTGATCGGGTCGTACTGTATTTTTCGGAAAACCATATGGGAAGGAAATTCGGATTTTCGTTCTCCGCGAAGCGGGCGCTCGGGATATCGGCGATGAAGGGTCGGATTTCCCGTTTGTCGGGGATTCCGCTGACCCGACAGGGAAGACAGCGTAAGGTTGGCCGGGCGATGGGCTGCTCCGTTTTCTTTTTCCTGCTTGCGGCGGTGCCGGCCGTGTTGTTCGCGGTGTCCGTCGGCCGATGACGGTCGATCCACTTGTTCCCGAAAGTCTATGTCCTCATACTACAACCCCCGTCGGACGCGGAACGTATACGACCCAGCGAGTGCGGAGCCGTTCGCGCTGTCGCGCTCGCGGATCGAGAATTTCATGAACTGTCCGCGATGTTTTTATATCGACCGGCGTCTCGGGGTCGGTCGGCCGCCGGGATTCCCGTTCAATCTGAATACGGCGGTGGATACGCTCCTCAAGAAGGAGTTCGATATCCACCGCGCGGCGGGGACGGCGCATCCGCTCATGGAGGTGTACGGGATCGACGCGGTTCCCTTCGCGCACGGGATGATGGACGAGTGGCGGGAGAATTTCAAGGGTGTGCGGTACCTGCACGAGCCGACGAATTTCGTCGTGACTGGCGCGGTGGACGACCTGTGGCTCGGGGCGGACGGCAAGGTCATCGTCGTGGACTACAAGTCGACGAGCAAGGACGGCGAGGTCTCGCTCGATGCCGAGTGGCAGGGCGGGTACAAACGGCAGATGGAGATATATCAGTGGCTCCTTCGGCAGAACGGACTCGATGTCTCGGATACGGGGTACTTCGTGTACTGCAACGGGAAGACGGACCGGAAGGCGTTCGACGGGAAACTCGATTTCGACGTGAAGGTCCTGCCATATACGGGGGACGATTCCTGGATCGATGGGACGCTTCACAGGATCAAGGACTGTCTCGATTCGGAAGAGATTCCCGAAGCCGATCCGGACTGCGATTACTGCCGGTATCGCGAGGCGGTGAGGGAGGTGACGGATAACGGAAGACCGCTATGATCTATACGAAAAATGTCCAGAAGGCGATCAAGTTCGCCGCTAAGACGCATAACCACTACCAACAGCAGACGAGGAAGGGGAAGGTGATCCCGTATATCACGCACCCTTTGACTGTCGGGCTCATCCTGTCGCTTTCGGGCGCGTCGGAGAATGTCGTGGTCGCGGGGATACTGCATGACGTCGTGGAGGACTGCGCCGAACACAAGAAGGTGACGCCCGACATGCTCGCGGAGCGGTTCGGGGGTGCCGTGGCGGAACTGGTGATGGACGTGACCGAGACGGACCGGAGCCTGCCGTGGGAGGAACGGAAGGCCGAGGCGCTCGCGCATATCGCGCATTTCACTCATGATGCGCTGCTGCTGAAGTCCGCGGACGTGCTGTCGAATATGACGGAACTGCTCGACGACCATGCCCGGTACGGGGACGAGGTGTTTTCGCGTTTCCATGTGCCGAAGGAAAAGACGGTCGGTCATCAGCTGAAGGTTATCTCGGCGATACTCGGCCGGTGGGAGGGGAATCCGCTCGCGGACGACCTTCGTGCGGCCGCGGAGGGGTTGCGGGGGGTATCCTGACGGCGGATATGGTATGCTGTCGGTATGATAAGCGGTAATCTGAACGCGTATGAATCTTTTCGGGGATATGCAGACGATACCTCTTCCGGTTGCGATCCTGCTTCTGATATGGGTCCTGTCATGGAAAGGGGTCGCGCTGTGGAAAGCGGCGAGGAACGGGCACATGTATTGGTTCGCCGCGCTGCTTGTGATGAATACGCTCGGAGCGCTCGAAATCGCATACGTGTTCTTTTTCTCGAAACCGAAAAAATCCGACGGGGAATCGGCGGTTGCCGTGACCGAGGTGGCGGATGTCGAAACGAAGCCGACGGAGACGGAATGACGGATCGAGTGGACGGCTCTCCCGTTCGCTTGCCGATAATCGACCATGATCGAGTATGACCGAGGAATTGGTGGTCCTGGTGGACGAGGAGGATAACGAGATCGGCACGATGCCGAAGGCCCTGGTGCATACGCTCGACACGCCGCTTCATCGGGCGTTTTCATTGTTCCTGTTCCGAAAGTCCGACGGGAAACTGCTCTTGCAACAGCGGAGTCACGAAAAGAAAACCTGGCCGCTCGTCTGGTCGAACAGCGTCTGCGGGCATCCCGGTCCGGGCGAGGAACGGATCGACGCGGCCGTGCGGCGGCTCGACCGCGAGCTCGGCATGAAGGCGGACCTGATCCGGTTCGGCGTGCCGTACCGCTACCGGTTTACGCGAGAGGGCGTGACGGAGAACGAGATCTGCCCGGTCTTCGTCGGGATTGCGTTGGCGGAGCCGCATCCGGCGAAGGACGAAGTGGAATCGACACGGTGGGTGGATTGGGACGACTTTCTTTCGGAAATCCGCGAGCGCCCTGGTACCTATTCCGACTGGTGCGAGGAGGAGGCACTTCTTCTCGAGGAGCAGGGTGTCGTCCGGAAACTGCTGTCCGAGGTGGGCATCGGTCTGCAGGGATAGACAATTTTCCGTGTTTCGGCTAGGATGGGCGAAGTGGGAAACGGAAAGGCGGTCGCTTAGCTCAGTTGGTTAGAGCACTGCATTCACATTGCAGGGGTCGGTGGTTCGAGTCCACCAGCGACCACAACGGCATTAATCGCAACAAACAACTCACAACTCACAACTCACAACTCACAACAATAATCATACAACTGAAATCGCAGCCAATGGTATCTGAGCTGGTTGTAGGTTGTCAGTTGTAGGTTGTCAGTTCCTGATTATGCTTGATATCCAGTTTATCCGCGATCACAAGGACGAAATAGCCGGGGCCGCTGTCGGGAAGAGACTTTCCTTCGACGTCGAGGTGTTGCTGTCCGCGGATCGGGAACGGATCGAATCGGCACAGGCGCTCGAATCGGCGCAGGCGGAGAAGAACGGCATCAATGACCGTATCGGGCGTGCGAAAAGCGACGAGGAGCGCCGGGCGGCCATCGCGGAAGGGAAGGGCATCAAGGAAAAGATCGACTCGCTCGAGCCGGCCGCACGCGAAGCGAAGGTGCGGTTCGATGCGCTTATGGCGCTCGTGCCGAACGTGATGGCGTCCGATACTCCGGAAGGGAAGAGCGATGCGAACAATGTCGAGGTGTCCCGTCACGGGGAAATCCGCGAGTTCGGATTCGAACCGAAAGATCATGTCGCGCTCGGGGAATCGCTCGGATTGTTCGATACCGAGCGAGGAACGAAGGTTGCCGGGTATCGCGGATACTATCTGAAAGGGGACGGGGCGTTGCTTGCCCTGGGACTCATGTCGTACGCGCTTTCCAAGATGTCCTCGAAGGGCTATCTGCCGATGATTCCGCCGACGTTGGTGAAAGGGTTCCCGCTTTTCGGTAGCGGCTATTTTAAGGGACTCGAATACGACGGTGACGTCGACGAGATCTACCAGGTCGCGTCGTCGGATAGGGAGACGGACGGAAGCGAATCGAAGGAGCGGAAATTTCTCGTCGGCACGTCCGAGCCGTCGCTTTTGGCGTATCATTCGGGCGAGACGCTCGAGGCGGCCGACCTGCCGATCCGCTATGCCGGATTCAGCCAGTGCTATCGGAGCGAGATCGGTTCGTACGGGAAGGATACCAAGGGTCTCTACCGCGTCCACGAATTCATGAAGGTCGAGCAGGTCGTCATCGCTCCCGCCGACGCGACGCTTGCCGACACGCTCCAAGAAGAGATGCTCGGCATCACCGAAGAGATGCTGGCGGAACTCGGTCTCCCGTTCCGGAAGGTCCGACTCTGCACAGGCGACATGGGCACCGGAAAATACAAGGCGTTCGACCTCGAGGCCTGGATGCCGGGACTCGGCCGCTGGGGCGAGCTCGGGAGCGCGTCGAACTTCACCGATTGGCAGGCACGCCGGCTTGATGTGAGGTATCGCGATCCGGAAACCGGAAAGAAGATTCCGGTATTCATGCTCAACAACACCGCGCTCACGAGCGTCCGTCCGCTCATCGCGATCCTCGAGAATTTCCAGGAGGCCGACGGTTCGGTGACCGTTCCGGAAGTCTTGCGACCGTTCGTCGGCAAGGACCGACTCGTCGCGGGAGAATAGGAAACCCCGTTCTTGGAAAAAACACCGTCACGACGTGACGGTGTTTTCGTTTCGGATCGTTTTCCGACGGGTGCCCTGGTTATTCCTGCGCGAGAACGGCGGCACGGATGACCGGAACGACGGAGGGATCCATGACCGATGGCAGGATGCGTTCCGGGGTCGGGTCGATCACGGAGGCGATAGCCTTCGCCACGGCGATCTTGACCGCGGTCATGTCCGAGGGCATCGGACGGTCCCGATGGTCCGCATGCGCGTCGAGGAGTCCGCGGAACAGTCCCGGGAAGACAAGCGCGTTGTTGATCTGGTTCGGGAAATCCGAGCGGCCGGTGCCGACGATGAACGCTCCTCCGGCGAGCGCCTCGTCGGGGAGGATTTCCGGATCCGGATTGGCCATGGCGAACACGATCGGCCGTTCGGCCATCGTCCGGATGTCGTTGCGGGTCAGAATGTCCGCCGTGGAGACGCCGACGAAAACGTCCGCACCGGAGAGCGCGAGCGAAAGTCCGCCCGTAAGTCCGCGCGGATTGGTCTTCGCGGCGATGTCGCGCTTCGGTCCGTTGAGGTCGGTCCGATCGGGCGAGAGGATCCCTTTGCTGTCGACGAGGACGATGTCAGTGGCTCTGGCGGCCGACAACAGCCGGGCGATGGCGATGCCGGCGGCACCCGCACCGTTTATGACGATGCGGAGCGTGCTGATCGGGGTCCCGCGGAGCTCCGCGGCGTTTAAGAGCGCGGCAAGCGTGATGACGGCGGTCCCGTCCTGGTCGTCGTGGAAGACGGGGATGGAAAGTTCGCGCTCGAGCCGGTCGAGGATCTCGAAGCACTCGGGGGCGGCGATGTCTTCGAGGTTGATGCCGCCGAAGGACGGTTCGATCTGCCTGCAGAAACGGACGATGTCCTCGACGCCGTCGGCGTTGATGCACAAGGGGACGGCATCGACGTCGGCCATCTTCTTGAAGATCATGGCCTTGCCCTCCATGACCGGAAGACCGGCCGTCGGACCGATGTTGCCGAGACCGAGGATGGCGGTCCCGTCGGTGACGATGGCGACGGTATTCCCACGGTTCGTGAGGAGGGAATCGGTTTCCGGTTCGGCAGCGATAGTCCGGCAGACCTCCGCGACGCCCGGCGTGTAGGCGAGGGCAAGGTCTTCGGGGGTTTCGAGCGGGGACTTGATGGCGGTCGCGATCTTGCCGCGGCTGTCGAGGTGATATACGATCGCTGGATGTTCCCTGTTCATATGCGCTTTCCGATAAATGATGACGACCGGTTCGGTATGTCAGTATACTCTATGCACCCGTATCGTTCCAGTTTTTCTTTCGGGTATCCCAAACGAAAACCGCCTTTCGGCGGCTCCGTTTTTCCCGGTGGGTCGTGCTGGATTCGAACCAGCGACCGTTGGCTTAAAAGGCCACTGCTCTACCAACTGAGCTAACGACCCGAGAGTATTTTCGCGATGAACCTCCTTCCTTGGCAAGTCTTCAGTTCTTTCCCCCTTTTTTCCGTTTCCGCATACGCAGGCGAGAATAGGCACAATATACCCGATTCCGATCATGAAGTCAATCGTTTTCGTTTTTCGGTCCGTTCTGATATACTGAAGGTCGGTACGCTTCGATATTTTTGCCGTTCGTATGAGAATAGTCCCGTTTCTTCTGATCCCGTTTCTCGCGGTGTCCCTGTCCGGATGTTCCGTGGGACAGCAGGTGAACGATGTCGCGCAGAACCTTCCGATCGTCCCGGGCGGTCTCGTTTCAAAGAACGAGAAGGGGAGTATCTGGAAGAGTTCGGACGGCGGACGCACGTTCACCGTTCGGTCGTCGGTCGATCAGACCCGCTTTATCGACAAAGCCGATATCCTTTCCGTCGCGTTTCATCCGACGAAGCCGAAAACGATCATTCTCGGGACGATCGCGGACGGCGTGTTCAAGACGGACAACGGCGGGGAGACATGGATGCCGATCGAATTCCCTCCGCAACGGATCTACAGTTTCATTATCGATCGGAGCGTTCCAGATGATCGCATGTTCGTTTCCGGCGTGGTGAACGGACGCGGAAAGATTTTCCGGACGGATGACGGCGGCGCGAATTGGCGGGAGATCTATACGGAGCCCGGCGAGAACACGTTCATTTCCTCGCTCGCGCAGGATCCATGGAACGCATCGGTCATCTATGCCGGTACGACCGCCGGAGTCCTGCTCAAATCCTTCGATGCGGGCGAGACCTGGAAAAATATCGACGGAAACGCCGATTACGGTATCGTTTCCCGTTTCGTTTTCGATCCGACCGACCGGAATTCCGTCTCGTTCCTTTCCTTCGAGAACCGCATCTATCATTCCTCCGACGGCGGCGATACCTGGGCCGATCCCTTCGTCGCGGGGTCGTCTGTCGCCATGCCTTCGCAACCGCTTTCCCTGATAGCCGACCCGTCCGTTTCGGGCGTCCTGTATCTCGGCACGAGGGGGTCGGGACTGTATCGGAGCCGTGACACAGGAAGGACCTGGGAAGCACTCAATATCATCGAGAGCGCGGAATCGTTTTCCATCCGTTCCGTCGCCGTCGATCCGAAAGATTCGACGCATATCGTCTTCGTTTCCGGGAAGGCGGTATACCGTTCCGTCGATTCCGGGGCGACCTGGTCGGTCACGGCGCTCAACTCCGACCGTTCCGCATCGGTCGTCGCCTACGATCCGTTCGATTCCGATTTCCTGTTTCTCGGGCTCCGGTCCGAAAACTGACGGTCGTCGGAGTATCGTTTGATACCCTAATCATTTTCAAGAACCATATGGGATCGGTGAAAGAGGTCATTTCGGGATACGGGGAGCGGTTCGGTGCGGCACTCTCGCATTTTCAGGCCGAGGCGGCGAAGCTCCGCACCGGTCGGGCGCACCCGTCGCTCGTCGAGGATCTCATGGTGGAGTATTACGGTTCGCGGACTCCGCTCAGGCAGGTCGCGAGCGTCACGGTTCCGGAATCGCGGACGCTGGTCATCCAGCCGTGGGACCAATCGAGTCTTCGCGCGGTCGCGGAAGCGATCCGCTCCTCGGATCTCGGATTGAATCCGGCCGACGACGGTCGACTTATCCGACTGTCTCTTCCAGCCCTCACCGAGGATCGGAGGAAAGAGCTCGTGAAGGCGCTCAACGCGCGGGCCGAAGAGGCGCGCGTGTCCGTCCGGAACGTCCGCGAGGAAATCTGGAAGGAGATCCAGTCCCTCGACAAGGAAGGTCTTATCGGCGAGGATGAGAAGTTTACCGGAAAAGACGATCTGCAAAAGGAGGTCGACCGCTGGAACGCGGATATCGAGACGGCGCGGAAGCGGAAGGAGGAGGAAATCCTCACGGTATAATCCACTGCGAAACCGTCATGACACTTTCCATCTTCCTGATATTCTTTCTGCTTCTCGGGGTCCTGATCCTCGCGCACGAGTTCGGGCATTTTATTGTGGCCGTGAAAAGCGGGATCAAGGCGGAGGAATTCGGCTTCGGTTTTCCGCCGCGGCTGCTCGGGGTCGTCCAAGACGACACGACCGGAAAACGCAGGCTGTTCTTCGGCGACAAGGATATCCGGTCATCGCATACGATATATTCGGTCAACTGGATCCCGTTCGGCGGCTTCGTCCGGATGAAGGGCGAGGACGAGAACGGTCTCGACGAGCCGGACAGTTTCGCCGCGAAGCCGGCCGGGATACGGATCGCGGTACTTTCGGCGGGCGTCGTCATGAATGTTATCCTGGCATGGGCGCTGCTTTCCTTTCTGTATGCTTCCGGATTCCCGCAGCCGGTAACGGACGAGAACCGGAACCTTGCGGAAGATGTTTCCGTACAGATATTTTCCGTCGCGCCGGATTCGCCAGCCGAGACGATGGGACTGCGTCCGGGCGACAGGATCCTGTCCGTCGACGGCGTCACTGTCACGGATCTCGATGCGACGAAGGCGCTCATCGACGAACGGCTCGGGAGCGAAATAACGGTCGCCGTGTCACGCGGAGCGACGGAATTGTCGCTTCGGGGAACGCCGCGGGTCGACACTCCCAAGAACGAGGGGGCGCTCGGAATCTCTTTCGCGGAGACGGGAACGATTCGGTATCCGTGGTACGAGGCGCCGATACGCGGGGCTCAGGCGACCTGGTTCGCCACGGTGTCCGTCCTGACCGCGCTCGCCGCGATGGTCAAGGGTCTTGTGGTCGGAACGGGCGGCGGCGATGTGACGGGTCCGATCGGCATCGTCTATGCCACGAAGCAGATGAGTGAGCTCGGTATCGCGTATCTCCTCCAGTTCGCGGCACTGCTTTCCATTAACCTCGCGATTTTCAACATCCTTCCGCTCCCGGCGCTCGACGGCGGACGGATCCTGTTCGTATTGATCGAAAAGCTCAAGGGTTCGCCGGTCCGGGAAGCCATCGAGCAGCGCATGCATCAGGTCGGGTTCTTGCTCCTTCTCCTGCTCATGCTGTTTGTGACCGTCCGTGATTTTTTCCAGTTCCATATCGTCGATTCGATCCGGAGCCTGTTCTCCTGATGGTTGATCTGACGGAATCAGATTGGAAAAATCCCTTATGAAAGGGATTTTTCTTTTATTTCGGGGGATGATCGCGTGCCGTACAGCCGAAAATATCCCCAAAGAGGTGTCCCGACCCGATGATAACCCTGCCGTGTTGACAAAAAATAGTTTTTGCGTTATTATATGCGGTCAATGTATCGGAAGAAACCGTTCTTCGCGTCTTACGTACCCGTTTTTCATTCGACTATGAATCATACGATCGCCCCGTTTCTTCGAAGGCATATCGGACCGTCCGCGCTGGCCGGAGCGTTGTTCGCCACGGTCGGGTTCCTGTTGGTCCTGTTTGTCGGACCGGACTATTCCGTCCGTACCGATTACCTTATCAGCCAGGAGGGTGCCGAGACGAAAGATTATTATACGCTTACCCGCTCCGCTGAATACATGAGCAAGGTATTGACCGAAGTGGTCGGCAGTGAACGGTTCATCGCGGCCGTCATCGATACGGGTGAGACGGAATCGGGGTTCCTGCCGCAGGATAAACGCGAGAAACTTTCCGCATGGAAGCGGATGGTCCGCGTGGACAAGCGACTCGACCTCGGTATCGTGAGCGTGACCGTTTCGAGCGACGATCTTCAGGCGGCGCAGCGGGTTGCGCTCGGCGTGTCGGAAGTGTTCACCGAGAAGAACGGCATGTTTCTTGGGACCGGGGAGCGTAATGTTCCCGTCAGTGTCCTGTCCGGCCCGATCGCGGAGCGGAATCCCGGCGCGGTCAGGATGCTTCTGGCGATCCTCGGCGGATTCGTCGGCGGACTCCTTCTGTTTCTTCTCGCGGCGTTCCTTCGGGATGAATTCGATATGACGCGCGGGACGGCGTTCCGAACGGACGACTGACCGATTTTCTCTTCTCCGGCAGGAAGAGTATTCCCGCCGGAACGAGAGGACCGATCGATTCGGATATCCTCGGAAGTTTTTTCACAATCAACCATCAAAACAAGGAGGCGGTCATGCGACTGCTGAAAACATATGCATCGCGGTTCCTGATCGCGTCCGTCATTTTTCTCGGCGGATGCGCCGGAGTCCCGAACAGCGTCGTTCTTCGGAACGAGAAATCCGAGGTCGTCCGCGAGATAGGGGTCGATCCGGTCCTGTTCTCCGGTATTCCGTTCACCGAAAATATCCGAAGGGGAAACTTCGTGGCGGTGCTGGCGGATTTCCCGCAGACGGCAGAAAGCTATGCCGAGTGGGATCCGCTCAGGATCCGCTACCAGGCGCATGCCGTCGGGAGCGACGGTCACGAATATCCCGCATACGCGTTGTTTGCCGGTTTCATCGGCGCCGCACCGCGGTATATCGTGATCGTCGAGGGCGTCACCGAACGGAAGGCTGACATCAGGATTCTGACATTCTCGACCCTGCTCTCGAAGGCGTACTCGTTGAAGGCGGAACAGCTAGCGGCGTTCGACGCGAAGAAATACAAGGACTCCGGGTCCTATCGCGCCGAGATCTGTGCCGTTGCCGGTACTCCGCTCAGCGAAGCCCGTCTCGTGACGGGGATGCGGGATGCGATCGGAAACTGGCACGTCTACAGGACGAAGTCCGGTCCGCTCGCGACACCGCTTTCCGAACCGGATGTGAAGTATCTGGCCGGGATCAATCCGCGGTATGGGTACTGGGAGAAGTTCACGGGAACGGCCCGTGTCGGATTCAGTCCGGACTATGTCAGTTCGGGTATCGGTCTGGTCATGGATTTCCTCCGCGCGAGCGGGGCGGAATCGACTGGGTTCGACTACGAATCGGTCCAGCCGCGGTTGCGGCAGGGCTACAACATGACGATCCTCGAGGCCATGAGGCAGAAGGACGTCCAAAGGATGTTATCGCAAAAAAAGAAGAACCCGTAGGAGGCGGGAAAGGATGAACAAAACAATGAGAACGGCGGTGACGCTTTTCCTGCTCCTGTTCTCCGTGAGTATCGGAGGATTGGTGGCAAGAGCGGCTCCTGCCAAAACGGTGACGACCTATGTCGTCAAAAAAGGGGACACGCTGTACGGACTGTTC
>FUWD013231105.1_pt1 | contig 11896 bp, 14 predicted proteins | sample 1063281 | NCBI WGS metagenome assembly FUWD01 (sample SAMEA79048168, study PRJEB19326) | metagenome | biome: marine
ATTCGCGAGGGTGAGGGCGTTGCTGCTCAGGGTGCTAACTAAGCTCGGGGCCGACACAAACAAGGTTCGTCAGCAAGTTATTCAGTTGCTATCCGGTTACCAGGGCAAGGAAAGCGTTTCAGTTGGCGGAGACGCCCAACCTCAGGCCAAGGGCTCCACGATTCTTGACCAGTACGGCAGGAACCTCACGCACGCTGCCGCAGAGGGAAAACTAGACCCAGTAGTAGGTCGCGAAAAAGAAACCGAACGCGTAATGCAGATTCTTTCTCGCCGAACCAAGAACAACCCAATTTTGATCGGTGAGCCGGGAGTCGGAAAGACAGCCGTTGTCGAAGGGTTAGCTCTTGCAATCGTTGCTGGAAAGGTTCCAGAAACTCTTCGTGGCAAGCAGCTTTACACCCTTGACATGGGAAGCCTTATCGCGGGGTCTCGTTACCGTGGTGACTTTGAAGAGCGCCTAAAGAAGGTCACCAAGGAAATCCGCACTCGCGGAGACATCATTACTTTTATCGATGAAATCCACACCCTTGTTGGTGCCGGAGCTGCAGAGGGCGCTATCGATGCCGCTTCAATCTTGAAGCCGATGCTCGCAAGAGGCGAGCTTCAGACCATCGGTGCGACCACCCTGGATGAATATCGCAAGCACTTTGAAAAAGACGCTGCGTTGGCCCGGAGGTTCCAGTCCATTCAGGTTGCCGAGCCATCTCCAGCACTTGCAATCAACATTCTTAAGGGACTGCGCGATCGGTACGAGGCTCACCACAAGGTCTCGATAACCGACGGTGCAATCGTTGCAGCAGTCTCAATGTCCGATCGCTACGTGACCGACAGGTTCCTGCCGGACAAGGCCATTGACTTGATTGATGAGGCCGGTGCCAGGTTGAGGCTCAGCTTCCTCTCAGCCCCTCCAGAGCTAAAGGCAATGGAAGAAAAAGTGGCTGTCGTGCGACAGGCCAAAGAGCAGGCGATTGCCGATCAAGACTTTGAAGCCGCAGCAACCAAGCGCGATGAGGAGAAAAAGCTCACCGCCGAGAAGGTTCGTATGGAGAAGGAATTCCGCGATGGCAGCTTAGACACCCCAGGTGTTGTTGACGAAGCACTCATCGCCGAAGTCATTGCCCAGGCAACTGGCATTCCGCTATTCAAGCTGGGTGAGGACGAAGGCGCCAAGCTTATTTACATGGAGGACGGCCTCCACAAGCGAGTAATTGGCCAGGAGCAGGCAATCGCCGCGCTCTCAAAGACCATTCGCCGCCAGCGTGCAGGATTGAAAGATCCGAAGCGACCATCCGGTTCGTTCATCTTTGCCGGCCCGACCGGTGTTGGAAAGACCGAGTTGGCCAAGGCACTTGCCGAGTTCCTATTCGAAGACGAGGACGCACTCATCGCGCTTGACATGAGCGAGTACAGCGAGAAGCACACTGTTTCCAGGCTGTTTGGAGCCCCTCCGGGCTTCGTTGGCTACGAAGAGGGCGGTCAGCTGACCGAGAAGATTCGTCGTAAGCCATTCTCAGTTGTGCTGTTCGATGAAATCGAAAAGGCTCACCCGGACATCTTCAACTCGTTGTTGCAGATTCTCGAAGAAGGTCGTTTGACTGACGGCCAAGGACGAGTTGTGGACTTCAAAAACACAATCATCATCATGACCACAAACTTGGGCACAAGGGAAATCACCGGCAGCACACTTGGTTTCTCTCTCGAGGGTGACAGTCAGAATGACTACACCCAAATGAAGGGCAAAGTGAACGAAGAGCTGAAGAAGAATTTCAAGCCCGAGTTCTTGAACCGAGTTGATGACGTAATCGTCTTCCCACAGCTATCTCGTGAGGAGCTCTTGCAGATCGTTGACCTGTTTATTTCGAGGCTTCAGCTTCGTTTGGACGACCGCGATTTGAAGTTGACTTTGACCTCATCGGCCAAGGAAAGGCTAATCGAGCTTGGCTACGAGCCGACGATGGGAGCCAGGCCGCTTCGAAGAGCCGTGCAGCGTGAAATTGAAGATGCAATTTCCGAGCGTATCCTCACCGGCTACATCGGCAACTCGCAGGACATTTTGGTTGATTACCTCGAGGGCGAGTTCAGTTTCGTTGCAAACTCCCGAGAGACTGAGACCGCAGCCAAGGCATGACCGAGGTCCAAAAGTACGAGGTGGTGAAGTCTTATAAGGACTTTGAAGTGCGCGCGTATTCGCCCTTCATCACCGTCTCTACGCATGAATCTGGAAACATGCTTTCCGCTGGCAATCAGGCCTTTAGAAAGCTCGCGAATTTCATTTTTGGGGGCAATCAAGAGTCAAGGCAAATTCCCATGACTACCCCAGTCACTGAAGTTCCCGTGGATGATGGATTTGAAGTTTCTTTCGTGATGCCTCACGACATGGCGATGAGCGACATGCCCACCCCGGCCGGAGCAAACCTAAAGATTACCGAGCATCCGGCGGTGAAAATGGCGGCCATCAGGTTCTCTGGCACGGTGGGCAATCACTCGTTTCCAAATAACGAAAGAAAACTCAAGGATCTGCTCTCGGCCCAAGGAATTGAGTTTGAACCGACGCCGATTTATGCGCGCTACAACGCCCCAACAACCCCGTTTTTTCTGAGGCGCAACGAAGTCTTGCTTTCTCTCAGGGCTTGAGTAGTTCATAATTACCTGATGTTCCAAATCCGATCAGCTCAAACCACCGACGTCCCAGCCATAAGAAATATCGCTGCGCCCTTGGTCGATAACCGAGTGCTGCTTGGCAAAGAAATGGTCGAGACCTACGAGGCAATTCAAGAATTTGTGGTTGCGGAGCAAGATTCTAAGCTGCTGGGATTCGGCGCGCTGCATGTGATGTGGCAAGATTTAGCTGAGGTCAGGACCTTAGCGGTTGACGAGCAGTCCAAGCGCCAGGGTATTGGTAAGGCGCTGTTGTTCGAACTTGAAGCCAGGGCAAAGGCTCTTGGCGTGACAAGGGTATTTTGTCTGACATTCGAAAAGGAATTTTTCTCTGCAAATGGCTATCAAGTGATTTCCGATGTTCCTGTCGACCCTGCCACCTACGCGGAGCTAGTTCGCTCTCACGATAACGGTGTCGCAGAATTTTTGGATCTTGCAAGAGTTAAGCAAAACACGCTTGGAAACTCGCGCATGCTCAAGCACCTCTAGCTAGATTTGTCCCATGACCCAACTAGACCCCGTGATCATTAGAAGAAGACGAGTCGCAGCCTTGGGCATCCTGGCGGTTTTAGTGATCGCAATTTGGTTAGTAGCCCAGCTTGTAATCGGTCAGGGGCAAACACAGGTTGTTGCCGCGCCCGAGGAAACCGAGGTCGCTGTCTCAGCCGAAATCACAGATTGTGCGCCAGGCGTGGTCTCGTTGGCGGCAATGATCGGGACCTTCGATCAGGCAACTAAAGTCAGCGAAACTCTAAATAATTTTTCATCCGATGCGATTCCGAATCTTTGGTACGAAGTAACCAACACTGGCTTAGTGGACTGCCGGTTCAATGTTGGATCAAGAGTGACTTTCTTCACCATCACATCGGGCGAGCAAACCTATTATTCGTCAAGGGACTGTGATCGGTCCGACAGCAAAGATTTGACTGTTTTGCTTCAGGCTAACGTCCCGCTGAAGGCCGAGCCATCTGCCTGGGATCGGGTTTATTCATCTTCTGAAGGCTGTAGTGCAGCACAGGGGATGCAGGCAGTTCCCGGCGGCGGCGCTACCTACAAGCTAAAAGCTGAGGTGAACGGAGTTATCTCCGAGGACGTTCGCTTTATCCTCAACTAGATACCTGTTGCGACTGGTCCGAATGGGCCAGTGCTTGAGTGAGGGCCTTTTTTAGCTGCCCACTTGTTGAATCAATAATTATCTTGTGGCCCAGTCGACTGGCCTCATTGGTTCGCTGCGAGAGGTTAGCAACACCGCGAACCTCCCCCGATAGGGATATTTCACCGAAGGCCGCGACTTTGGTTGATACGGGTTTGTCGCTGACTGCAGAAGCAATGGCAATGGCGATTGCCAGATCGGCGGCGGGCTCAATAATTCTCATGCCGCCAACCGTTGAAACATATACATCCTTGTCGCTAAGCGAGATTCCTGCTCTTCGCTCCAGCACAGCAAGTAGCATTGCCACCCGGGAGCTGTCCACGCCGTTTGTAACACGCCTTGGTTGCGGGGAACTACTCTTCACCACAAGTGCCTGAATTTCAGCCCTCAGAGGGCGCCTGCCTTCGACCGCAACGGTTATGCAGGTTCCAGATACCGGCATGGTGCTGCCGGAAACGAAGAGCGCGCTCGGGTCGCTAACCTCCACGATGCCCTCGCCGGTCATTTCGAAACAGCCAACTCATCGGTGGACCAAATCTATTTTTAGGGTCTTACGAACGAAGTGCTGTTGACGGTCACCTCGAAGTGACAAACAACATCAACTAGGTGCTCCAGCGTTCTAGGGCGGGCAATAGAGCGTCTTTAGTGACGTGGCCGACCAAAATAACCGGCGTCGAATTCTGCTTTGCTAGCCGAATCAGGTTGGACGCAACTTCTCTAACTTGCGCCGGCATTCCAGCTGCACCATCAATATCATCAGAGCTAATGGTCTGAACCGAGTCCACGACCATCAAGTCAGGCTTTACCTGTTCGAACTGCCCAAGTACGTGTCCTAAATCAGTCTCAGCTGCCAGGTAAAGATTCTCGCTCAGAGCATTGGTTCGTTGAGCACGCAGTCTTACTTGGCTGGCGGATTCCTCTGCGGAAACATAGAGAACTTTTTTACCGCTCTTTGCAAGTCTCGATGCAACCTCTAGCAATAACGTGCTCTTGCCAACTCCTGGTTCACCGGAGAGCAGTATCGCGGCACCCGCAACCAGGCCGCCACCTAAAACTCGATCAAATTCAGAAACCAAGGTTTTTCGATAACCATCGGTCACCACGGCTACTTCGGTTATCGGCCGAGCTTCGTGCCCGACAGCGATTCTGGCGGCCTTTGCCTTGGTGGTTTGTGTGGCCTCAGCGATTGTTCCCCAGGCTTGGCACTGACCGCACTGGCCCGACCACTTTAGAGTCGTCCAGCCGCAGTCGGAGCATCGATAATCAATTTTTGTCTTGGCCACAAGAACAAACTACCGTGGGTCACCCCCAGCTAGATAACCTAAGTGAACAAGCCTTAAAATTTTGAGTTCAAACAGTTAGGTATTAGATGCGCAAACACTCGCAAGAACTGTGGCTGGTGCTAATGGTTTCGCTCGGTGCAAGCGCGATCTATTCGATTCTTAGTCTGCTAGAAAGCTAACAAGCACCCAAGGCCTGGCTGGTTCAGTAACGACCATCAACCAACCGTTGGCGAAAACTCCTTGGCTAGATTTAGTCAGCCAACTTGCCTCAATCTCACTGGCATTGGTGCCAGTGCTACTGGCGCTTTATTTTTTGCGGATGGACAGCATAAAAATCGGCCTAATGCCTGTGAAAAAGGACTGGGTTATAGGCATCTCGCTGCCACTGATTATTGGCATTCCCGGCATCGCTCTTTACGTGGTCGCTCTGAATCTTGGTCTAACTTCCAGGATTGTGCCGAGCTCGTTGGGTGATTACTGGTGGACGCCGGTCGTGCTGGTGCTTGCTGCACTGCGATCAGGCCTGCAGGAAGAAATCATCGCGGTTGCATTCTTGGCGAAAAAACTAAAAATTATCAGGCCGGAAATTACCATCATTTCGGTGGTGGTGATCTCCAGCTTGTTTAGGGCCAGCTATCACCTGTATCAGGGTTTTTCTGCGTTCCTTGGCAACTTTGTTATGGGCTTAGTCTTTGGCTACTTGTTCATGAGAACTGGCAGGGTGGCTCCACTGGTGATTGCTCACACCATTATGAACACCGCAGTTTTCATCGGCTTTCCGCTGGTAGCTGGTTTTCTCTAGCCCTCGTAAGCTTTGAAGATGGAAAAACTAAGAGTGTGTTTTTTAGGAACAGGGTCGATGGGCTCGGCCGTTCTAGCCGGTTTAATTGCCAGCGGTCACCCGCTAGAGCTAATTTCCGCAACCACTAAATCGATAATCTCCGCCGACGCGTTGCGTGCCAGGGGAATCAGCGCGATGGCCATCGAGGAAGCAGCTGACGCTAATGCTTTGCTCGCCGGCGATGCCGATTTGATCGTTTTGGGTGTTAAGCCCTATCAAATCAAAGACGTGCTGGCTGAAATACGAGATGAAATTGCCCCGAATGCGGTGGTTATTTCTATGGCTGCAGGAATCAAGCTAGCTTCAATGGCAGAGGTCTTACCGGGAAACCCCAATCTCATTCGCACCATGCCCAACACCCCGGCTCTTGTGGGCATGGGTGTAACTGGAGTGGCAGCTGGACTAAGTGCATCGGCCGATGCAGTGTCGGCAACCATGGAGTTATTTGACTCGGTTGGCGCGGCTCTGGAGATTAGCGAAGAGCAGATCGATGCCCTAAGTGCAATTTCCGGCTCGGGCCCAGCTTGGGTGTTTTACATCATGGAACAGTGGGAGCAGATTGCTCAAAACCACGGCTTTAGCAAGGAACAGGCTGCAGTTATGGTTCGCGGCACTTTGGCTGGATCCATCGACCTACTGGCTCAAAGCGACGAAGAGCTTGCGACATTGCGCTCAAAGGTCACAAGCCCCGGAGGTACAACCGAGCGCATTATTGACACTTTGGAAAAAGCCGACTTACAGACAATATTTGAAGCCAGCCTTCAGGCGGCACTTCAAAGGGCTAAAGAAATTGGCGCCAGCTAGCTCTAAGCTGTAGTTATGGCAGATATTTTTGAAGCAGTTGCAGACTCTACCCGTCGCAAGCTCCTAGAAAGCTTGCTGAATTCCAACGTCGGTGGCTCCGGCGAACTGACGGTTTCACAGCTTGTTGAAATCACTGGACTTGGGCAACCTACCGTTTCTAAGCACTTGAAGACCCTTCGTGAGGTTGGCCTGGTTGCCGCACGCGAAGAGGGACAAAAACGCTTTTACTCGGTCACACCCGAACCACTTGAAGAAATCGAAGACTGGATGATCGACTTCCTGTCGCTTGATTTTGAAAGCGAAGAAGAGATGGCCGATGATCTAGCTCACAGTCTTGCTGGTGCCGGAGAGCAGCTTGGCCACTGGCTAACCGAGCGTTCGAGTTGGCTAACGGGTCAGCTGAAATCCAGGGCCTCTGAAGTCAACATCGACTTTAATGCAGCAGAGATGGGCCACAGACTAGGTCGCAAGCTCGCCGATGCCAGGTCGGAAGCCGAGAAGTCGGTCAAGGATTTTGAGCGTATCGCTAAGCAAAAAGTTGAAGAAGTAATCGACGATGTGAAATCAGAGGCTCAGCACTTGGCCGAAGAAGTTCGCAACCGAACTTCGAAGAAGTAACATCATGGCGAAGGGTGCTCAGGATGACATGAGAAACTTCGCCAGGCAACAGCTTAAGAAAAAGCAGGGATTCAAGAATTATCTTGTCGTCTACGCGGGTGTCACCGGGCTGGTGACTGCAGTTTGGTTTTTGTCTTCTCCTGGAAGCTATTTTTGGCCAATCTGGGTTATTTTTGGCATGGGAATCGGAGCGGTGGCGACTGGTCTAGATGCCTATGGAACCAATTGGTCGAAGCCCATCACGAAGCAGATGTTGATGCAGAGGTTGAGCGTCTTGGCGTAGAGGCTAGACTGTTGGAGTTGACCAGTCGGGCAATCACAAGTTTTATGAGGTTTTAATGGGTTCAGTTATAAAGAAGCGCCGCAAGCGTATGTCGAAGAAGAAGCACCGTAAGCTCCTTCGTAAGACTCGACACCAGCGTCGCAATAAGAAATAAGAATTTAGTAACGAACCCGCCTTCGGGCGGGTTTTGTTTTAACTGCTTTTTAGGTCGCGCTTTTTGAATCTAAGAATGTCCCAGTTCGCTGCTTCGGCATATCTTGTGAGCGCTTTATCGGGATTCACAGCTACTGCGTGCTTTACAAGTGTCAGAAGTGGAAGATCATTTACTGAATCCGAGTAAGCCCAAGATCTGTTGAGGCTAATGCCACGCTCCACAGCCAGTTTCTTGGCGGCCTTGCGCTTTGCTTGCCCGTGAAGCGGCTCGCCAATCAGTTCGCCGGTTAGCACTCCATCCTTTTTTTCAACCAAGGTTCCTAGGGCGCCAGTGGCACCCAAGTCCTTTGCGATAAGTTCTGCAAGTTCAAGCGGCGCGGCAGTTACAAGCCAAACCTCGTGACCTTGGGAAAGGTGGTCTTTCACCGCGGCGACCGTCTTCGGCCAAAGCCTCGGCTTTATTTCGGAGTCATAAACGGTTTGCATCAATGGTTCCAGCGAACTCACGGAGTAGCCCTTGGTGACCGATAGGGCACGATCCTTGATGTTGGCCAGTGTGTGATTTTTTTCGCCTCGACGAATAAACATCATTTGCTCAAACGCGAATCTCCAGATGTCTCGACGCTTGATGGTTCCGTCGCGAAAGATAACCTGCCAAATAATATTGTGGTCGCACCTCGGACCAAGGTGTTATCGACGTCAAAGAAGGCCGCAACCTTTTTCTCGTTATTCGTCTTATTTACAGCCACCGCCACAGTCTATTGGTCTAGACATTTCTAGTAGGGTGAAGGTGTGAACCCCAAAATTAAGCTGGAGCTAATTACCAGGCAGGGGTGCCACCTTTGTGACGAAGCCCAGGATGCGCTAGCTGGAGTAATAGCAAGGTTCAACATCGAGAACCCGAGCGTTTCCTACACCGTTGAAACCATCGATATTGACCCGAGTCCAGAGCTTTTAGCTAAGTACTCCGAAGAGGTACCGGTGCTGCTGCTAAACGACGAGCAAATTTCATTTTTCCGGATCGACGCCGACCGAGTTCTAACGAAGCTTAGGGAGCTAGTTTGACTAAAAGAGACAGTTTCCCCGATGCCCTGAGGGGCTTCGCGCTGATTGGTATCGTCCTTGTTAATGCGCCGTATTTGGCAATTAACACAGTTCTGGGCCTCGGTGGGGCTGACGTTTCTAATGTCTGGAACTCAGTCACAGCATTTTTTATTACAAGTCTTGCTTTGGGAAAGTTTTATCTGCTGTTTTCTTTTCTATTTGGCTATAGCTCGGTGTACATTCTCAAAAGCGATAAAGCCAACATGAAGAGATGGCTTGCCAGGGCGCTCCTTTTGATCTTCTTTGGGGCTCTGCATGCAGTCTTCCTGTGGCACGGAGATATTCTTTTCATGTACGGACTTCTCGCTATTCCTCTTGTGGCCCTTTATTTCCGGAGGGAAAAAACTATTCGTCGCTGGGTAAAAATTATTTACATCGCTAACGCGGCGGTACTTTCTCTACTCGCCTTGCTCTTATTCGCAGGGGAAATGCTGGGTGAGGATCTTGGCGAAACAGTAATCTCCAGTTCGCTTGATTCCTCCCTGGTAGCGGGGTCATTTCTGGATAACGCAGGGGCTCGCTTTGATCTCTGGTTCACTGGTTTACCAGGTAGCTTCGCACTTCAGGCACCCTTTGCTTTCGCGGCATTCTTGGTCGGGATGCTGGCCGCTAGAAAACGATTTTTGGGAGATGGAGCTGACGCTGTGACAATGAAGAAGCTCGCCGTGTGGGGTTTTGCTATTGGCCTACCACTGCAGCTAGTTGCCGCTTGGTTCTCACTCGTAAATCAACAGTCGGTCAATTACTCCGTTGGAGCAGAACTTGGCTGGTTCACAGTTACATTCGTCTCCGCTCCTGTCTTGAGTGCCGGGTATCTCGGCGCGTTATGGCTACTGATGCAACGCTATAAGCGCGGCTTTGGTTTGTTGGCAGCGGCAGGGCGTCATTCGCTCACTGTTTATATCGGTCAATCGGTTATTCTCGTCTTTGTCTTTTCAGCCTGGGGCCTTGGTTTGTTCGGGACGCTGAACCTAACTTTGGTCACCTTCATTGCTTTTGGTAGCTGGCTAGTGCTCGCTGCCCTAGCGGCTCTGAATTCGAGGTATTTCTCCTCCGGTCCACTGGAGTGGGTCTTGAAAAAAACTACAGAACCATTTAGGGCAAAAGTATGAACCTAGAACAGCTCGGGCTGTTCGGGGTTTTTCTTGCTGGAGCAATTCCTTGGCTAGAGGCAATCGGTGTTGTTCCGGCCGGGATTCTAATAGGGCTGAATCCTTTACTAACCGTTTTGTTTGCGGTCACCGGAAATGCCATAACAATATTTTTGTTTGCCTTTGGAGCCAGCAAGCTTCGCGGTTGGATGCGGAATAGACGCTTTGCCAAGGGCAAGAGCGGAGAGTCACCCAGAATCATTAAGGCCCAACGTTCGTTTGACCGCTGGGGTATTTATGGGCTGGCAATCCTTGGACCCTTGTTCATTGGCACTCAGTTTGCGGCTCTAGTTGCAGTGGCTGGCGGCGTCAAGCCTCTAAAAGCATCGATTGCAATAATTGCTGCGACAATCCTGTGGGCAGCACTAATTGCCCTTGCCTTTGTGGTGGCAGGTTTCGATGGAATTCCTGGTTTTGACTACGAATAACTAGCTGGATTTAGTCCGTCGGGCTTTTTTATGGTTCCAGTCGGTTTGGACCGCGGAACAAGAAGCTGGCCTCGCGAATGTTGGAAAGGTTTAGGAGCAACATGACCACTCTTGTTAGACCCATGCCAAAACCACCGTGCGGCGGGACGCCGTAGCGGAAGAAGTCAAGGTAAGAATTCAGGCCCTCTGGCTCTAGACCCTTTTCCTTGATCTGCTCTGTCAGAACCTCGACGCGGTGCTCTCGCTGCGCTCCGGTGGTGATTTCGGTTCCCTTCCAAATCAAGTCATAGCTCTTTGTCAGATCAGGGTTGTCAGCGTGCCTCATGTGATAAAACGGGCGAATGTTTTTTGGGTAGTCAGTTAGGAAGACAAACTCGTGATCGAGAGTCTCTTCCACGTGAGCAGAAATCTGACGTTCGCCCTCTGGGTCTAGGTCTCCGTCTTGGCGCGGAACCTTATAACCACGTCCCTCGACGATTGAGTGAGCCTCAGCCAATGGAATTCTTGGGAACGGGATGCTCGGGACCTTCACCTCAAAGCCGTATAGCGCTTCGATTTGGGCTCCGTGCTCGTCTTTAACGGCCTGGATTGCCTTGACCATTAGTTTCTCTTGGAAGTTCATTACGTCTTCGTGAGAGTCAATCCAGCTCATTTCCATGTCTATCGAAACGAACTCGGTCGCGTGGCGAGAGGTAAAAGATGGGTCAGCTCTGAACACCGGTCCAATCTCAAATACTTTGCCAAGGCCTGCGGCCATGGACATTTGCTTATAAAACTGAGGGCTCTGAGCGAGGTAGGCGTGAGTTTCGAAGTACTCAAGCTTGAATAGCTCGGCATGAGATTCTGATGGCTGCCCCATTAGTTTCGGGGAGTGAATCTCAACGAAACCATTTTCAAGCCAGTGCTCGCGCCAGCTTTTCTCGATGGTGGTTTGAATCTTTAGCATCAATGCCACTTCTGGTCTGCGGTAGTCCAGGAAGCGCCAGTCCAATCGCTTGTCGATTGAGGTGTCATCCGCGATTGGGCTGTCGGCCAATGCCGCTCCAACAACTTCCAGCTCTTCTAACAAAATCTCTACTCCGCCAAGCTTCACGCGCTCATCGTGCTTTAGCTGGCCCTTGATAATCACAAAGCTGCCGTGGCTAAGCACACTAACTTGGTCAGCAAGTGCATCTTCATCGGCCGGTCTCGGATAGGTCACCTGGACGCTACCGGACTCATCGCGAATAATGATGAACTGAATTCGCTTCTGGTCTCTGAGGGTTTCAACCCATCCGCCGATTGTGACGGGGCCGTCTTGGCCTTGGCTAAGTGCGCTGGTGAGTGTGCGGTCTAGCATTATTTAGAATCCTCTGAGTATCTGCAGTCTGGACTAACTAACCTCAGTTTAGCGAGGGTAAACTTGAAGCTATGCCCGCTT
>FUWD013232870.1_pt1 | contig 11892 bp, 17 predicted proteins | sample 1063281 | NCBI WGS metagenome assembly FUWD01 (sample SAMEA79048168, study PRJEB19326) | metagenome | biome: marine
TACCGAAACAAATAGAGTAAGTGCTAAATGCTGTTTGGAGAACACCATCGGCAACTTGATACGGATTACTGACAAAATCAGTAGCTCCATTAAGTACCAATATAGTGGGAAAGTCTGATGTTGTTAATTGACTATCATCTGATAAATCCCTTACAATTATATTTTCAGTGCTATCATTGTAATAGCTAGCAAACTGGCCTCCAACGGCTAAATGAGTAAAAGCGGGATTTCCAGCACTTCGGTCTACTAACATTGTAATTCTAAATAGTTGGATTTCTGCCATTACCCGCCTATCCCGTTATATCTATCTGCTTTCCGTTGTGCAAATATTAAATCTTGGCCTCTTACAGTTCCAAATATTTCCACCCTTTGCACTTCGTTTCTATTTTCAAAGCCTAATCCTACGTTACCAGTACCCCTTGAATCTCCTGGGCCTCCATAACCACCACCACCGCTACCACCTCCAGTATTACCCATATTAGAGACCATCCCTTGAGCACTATTAGCAAATACTCTACCAGCAGCTACCAAGGCTATTCCCCCAGCTACAGCAGCTATTGGATTAGCTATTAATGTCTTTTTAAAGGCTTCTGTTATTAGTGCTGTAGTAATCATTAATTGTCCTAACTGCTGCATAAATTGACCTACTGAAGCAAGCATAGTAGCGCCAAAATTACCCGTTCCGCTTATAGCATCTCCCAACGCTTGACCAAATGAGACGGCCATAGTAGCAGCAAAGTTTTGCATGACTTTATTTAAATCAATAGAAACCTCCCCCATCGCATTCATGCTAACCATTAACTCATTTGTTTTAAGAATCTGCTTGTCAAATTCAACCGTAGTATTAGCAATCCTTTCGCCTAGCTTTTCCTGTGCAGCATTCATTTTTTCTACAATACTTGTGTCTAAAGGATCTGCCCCTTTAGTTTTTAAAGCACCCCCTGCTGGAAGGGCTGTGAATTGAGACGCTAAAATCCTTTGCTTTTCTAGCTCTTCACCTTGTTTAGCTAAATCTATTACTCTTTGTTTTGCCGCTCTTTCTTGCTTTTCATCATAGTCTGCTTCTGCTTGCCTAAACCCTGCTATTATAGTAAACTGCTCAATTATTCTACGATATAAACCAACGGACTTGCCAGCAGCAGCTTCCCCCATAAGTATTTGTCTAAAGGTTACTTTATCTAAATGAGAAAGCTCTATTCCTAAAGTTTTGGCCTTCATTTCAAGATTCTCTAAACCGCCAGCAACTTGCTTTGATCTATTCCATCCTTCAGAAAAATTATCTAAAAGGTCTTTAAGCATTTCACCAAAAAAGCTACCTTCTAAAGTAGTTTCTACCATTGCAGATTTAAACCTAGCCCATGCACCTAATAAGGTGTCATCCATAGTATCGGCCATCTTATTCATCTCTAAAGTATTATCACTATATGATTCAGTTAAGTTCTCTACTTTAGTTTGATTTTCTGCTAATATTATTAATTGGTTTAACGATGTTTTACCTACCAAATCAAAAGATGTTGCAGCCTTATTTTGACTAGCATTTACTTTATCGTAAGCTTGCTGAAGTGTTATCCCCTTCACGCTTAAATCAGTAAATATATCTCTTAATCCAGACCCTGCTTTAGTTCCTTTTATACCATTGTCTACTAGTACCCCTAGCATTGCACTAGTTCGCTCAACACTTAATCCAAAGGTTTTTGCTGAAGTAGCTACAAAACTCATCGCCACAGAGTATTGCTCCATGTTCAAAGCGGTCATAGCAAATGATTCTGCCATTACATTGGCTACTCGTTCACTTTGACTAGATGCTAAATTAAAGGCGTTTAAAGTTTTAGCCATTACATCGGCTGCGGGGGCTAACTCTTCGCCTGCTGCGGTTGCTAGCTTTCTAACTGCATCCGTAGTATTTATAATTTGTTTAGATTCAAACCCAAGACGTGCTAACACTTCTTGCATTTGACCTATCTCAACTGCTGTAAACCTAGAAACTGAACCTAAGTCTCTTGCATTCCTAGATAATAACTTTAAATCTTTTGCGCTGGCTCTTGAAACGGCACTAACTTTAGCCATTTGATCTTCAAAATCAGCTATGATAGAAATACCCGTACCAATAGCCCCAACAACCGCAGCCCCTCCAAATGCAATTCCCAAAGAAGAACCAAGCCTTCCTACAGACCTTTGCATTCTAGACATAGAAGAGTTAGCCTGTGCTAACCCTTTTTTTAGATGGGTAGTGTCTCCAAGTAATCGTACTATTAAATCTGTCTTAGCCATCTATCCTTCTAACTGTTGCTATCTTTTTCTCCTCTTTTGGCTTATTCTTTTTCATCATTTCATCTAGGACGCTAGGGAATAAATCAGAAGGTTTTTTGGCTTTATGGTTGCCTGAATAATAACATACAGTTCGTGCCATTAACCAAAATTGTTCTGTGTGTAATTGACTGCCTAGTCTAGCGTTTCTAAACTCTCTAAAATCGAATTTCTCAAAGTCTTCAGGTCTCCACCCAAGTTGGCCAAAGGCTATTTGTTCTACCTCATCCCAATCAATCACACTATCACTAGATGGATCGCCTTCGGCCTTTACTTTGGGTCTTTCTTACCCTCACCCATTGATTTAATAAACAACTCTGTAAGCTCAACTATACTATAATCATCAAAGCTTTCTACTGTTAGATCAAACTTTACTCCTTCTATTTTACAGCCAGCTTCTAGCCCGTAGTAAATTAAATACTGTACATGTTCCACGTCCGAAACAGACATTACAGTTACATCACATTTAAACTTATTTTTAAACTTCTTAGCTGCTGCTATGGTTACTTTGAAGTAATAGTCCTTTCCGTTTATTTCTACTTTTTTCATTTTTGGGATGTTAAGTGATTATAAAAAATTATGAAATTGTTCCTTTTACTTGCGTTCCAGTTAATCTCAAACTAAACGACACTGAAGAGTTATCAGAATCTGGGTCTTCTCTACTTAGCTCTGTGAAAAAAGCACTAGTAGTATATTCTTTTTGCGCTGAAACTCCGGTAGTATACACTAAATCCGCAATTGTTCCCGCTACAAAAGCGTCCCACATTTCTTCGTAACCATAAGTAGCCGCTTCGTCAAAAAGAATTGATCCTGAAGCTGTGCCACTTACCCTTGTAGGCAAAAAGCTATCAAACCCTCCATCATCTTTTGTGCTTGTCTGTCGCTCACCCATTGTGAGGCTCATTGAATTAGTAGTGAGGTTATTAATCTCTGTACCTCCAATCGTCATTGAAACTATCGTTCCGTTGTTAATCGCCATTTTCTTCTATATTTAAGTTATTTTCTGCTTTTTTTATTTTTTGTTCTTTATACTTATTCAGTTTTTTAGGTATCTTGTCTATTCTTTCCGCAAAACCTAGCTTAATTAATTCATTGCCATATTCATAATCTGAAATAATAGATTTTGATCCTTGTTTATAAGACTTTTCTGGATTGTGTCTTGTAGGGCAATCTTTTTTAAATAGTAATATCATAATTCTATTCTTATTTGGTAATCCTGTTCGATGTAGTGAACTGGTTTATTTTTAATCTCAAAGAAGTCGCTATTCTCTCCTAAGTAATCTATTGCTTGCACTACTTCCCCGTTCATGGTTTGTGCTGCTACCCTGTCTAATGCTGATCTAACCGCTTTGCTTAGTGTCTCGGCTGCTTCGTATGTAGACCCGTAAGAAGTAACTTCTGTTACTACCACGTCTAAAGAGCTTGCGCCTGACTTCGTTCTACTAGGTTCGTTCTCAGTGTTTTTTAAAGTGATAGCTGGCAAGTCGCTAGTTTGTATTCTTTCGTGTGGAAATACACGAGCATCTGTACCAGTCCCCACTATGTCGGTAACTGCTGTATTTGCTAATAATATTCCTCTCACTGCTTTCATCTTCTTCTTAAAAGTTTTTTAATTTCACGTTGTACAAATACTTCTGCATTATCTTCTAGAATCTTTAATGCTAGTTTTCCGGCTCCTGAATTAGCAGAATCCCTAAACCAGTTTGGTTGTGTTTGTTGTAATGGTTTCACGCTTCTGTTATTAACTAAAACGTGTGCTTTAGCTTGGTTTGTAAAACCTACACCTTCCGGCTTGTTAGAAACTTTTATATAACCACCTAACCCGTTAAAATATCTAGAAGTATATCCTCTGTATCTTAAGGATTTCTTTAAAATACCTGTCTCTCCACGTGGCATCCTTCCTTTTATATCATTCATTACTGGTCTACTAGCTTTTCTAGTAAATGCCTTCCATACATTTTTCTTACTAGTCTCTTTTGGTAATTCTCTAATTAGATTTAACAAAGCCTTATCACCTATTAGTTGTATCTGAGCTTTAGCCATCTTTCATCTCCCCTTTAATAGTAATCCAGCCTTCCCGCTTTTGTGTGTCTACTGCCGTCACATAAATGTAATCTGTAGTACCTGACTCATAGATTCTGTAGTTATTTTCTACTACCCCTGAAACATCAGAAGAGTATCTTATTAAGTACGTTTCTATTTTTGTGGCTACTTGTTGATCTGCCTCAAATCCTTCACGACCTCGGTCTCTTCCTCCTTGTACAACTCTTTTAGACCAAACAGTATTTACAACAGCCCATGAATCAACTCTATCGCCTGTAGACGTGGTAACCGTAGGTGTGTTAAGCTCAATTACTAACCTAATATCTAGCTCTCCTGATCTTATAGTTTTATTTCGCAACATGAAAAATCCTTTCGCTTGCTAATAAATACTCTGAAGCTTTAGGCATCATATTAACTTGACTACCTACTATAACCTCTTGCCTGTTCTCATAAAAATGGCCGACAATCATTAATATCGCCTGCTTTACATTTTTATTAACAGTTGTAGCGTCTGTTTCACCAGCTACGTATGTTATAGTTATAGCATCATGTCTGGTGTATGTTTCAGGCCACGATGTAACCGGAAACACTTCATTAACCTTTGACACCAAGTCAAGCCTATAATTACTAGTAGCCCAAACTTGTGAGTCGTTATTTGCATCAAAATAAACTACTGATGTGATGCTTTTAACAGCTCCGTATATTAGCTCAACCCCAACATTACTGCTAGAAAATTCATCTAATTGCACAACTAAAGACTGGCTAATAAAAGATCTATTTGTGTACTGCTCAGCTATCTCTCTACCTACAGAAATTAACGTACTTATATAGGAGTCCTCATCTGAATGATCGACTCTTAAATGTGCTTTGGCTTCTGATACACTAACAGGCTCTACTGTTGGTGCGATTGATCGAGAATAACTTAACTTCACTTTTTCTTCTTACGTCCTCTTTTGCTTGTTTGTGGTGCTATTGCTGCTGTTTCTACCTCAGTAGATGAAATATTAACCGTTCTTTTAGTTGACTCAACCAATCCGGTTAACTCATCAAACTCCCCTTCAGGAGCTTCTATAATCTGATCTTTATCAAAATGGTAGCTTTTGCCAGACATTAATCCGGCAAAGCTTCCATAATATTTCATCTTAAACTTCATTAGTTTTCTGGCCGATCCTTTGGATAGCCTTTGATGACATAAGCCCCTACTACCATTGAACCAGTACCACTATCGGTAATTACTACGCCTATTTGCTCTTTGTTGCCTTTATAGCCAGTAAAGATTTGCGTGTTTGCATCTCCAGCAACTAAAGCTCTACTTTGTGAAGTTCCTGTACCCTCTAAGCTTCCTTCTGCTATGTTTGCCCATGCTTCTGAACCGTCTCTTTCCTGATAGGTTACTACCAAGTCATCAGCCGTATGCGCTCCACAGTCCACTACAAAAGTAGCTCCGTGGAAAGCGCTAACTGTGCTTCCTTGAATTGACTGGGTAGCAGTTACCGCCACTTTTGAGTGGAGTACTGCAAACCCTACATTTGATTTAATATCTATTGCTCCCATTTTTTTTATTATTTTTATATTATTTTGTTATTATGAGGCGGCTGTTCTAAGAACTGAAAAAGCACCTTGAGCTGTTGAAGCTGTTGATCTGGTGTTGTTATCCAATTTCATATCAAAAATAGCGGTCCATCTTAACGCCTGTGCGTCAGTTGTACCTAAATTGATAGAAGAACCATCTTCATTTGTAATCGTAGCTTCTCTAAGCACATCCGCTCTAAGGTTTCTACCATTTGCGTATCCTATAGATGAAGGATTAACAAAAGCACAAACAGTTTCGGAAGTTCCATCTGTAAAAGGAAACGCCTCACTTGTAATGACTGGGTAGCCAAACAATGTTCCAACTGGTGACTGCTCCGAAGGCATGCCGTATATATACATTCCTTGACCGTCTTTAATTTTCTTCAATTTCAACACCAAATTCGGGTGCATCAAGAAAACTGAACCAGCTCTTTTCCCTGGAGTAACATTTTCAATCGGTAGTAAAAAATCATCAGCCGTTATAGTGTCGAATGAAACATGACCACCCGCAGCCGTTGCTTGTCTTACATAATTAACAGCACCAACTAGAGTAGTTAATCCTTTAATATTATTGTAAGTTGACTGACCGTTACCATTAATAAAAGTGTCGTCTTTCACATAGGCTAATGCTTCTGCTATCTTATTTTGAACGATAGGCAATAATCTTGCTCCAACAGATTCATCAACTTCGTTTGTCCAGTCGATAATCGCACCCCATTTTAAAGGCTTAAGTGTAATACCTCCTAAGTTCAATCCTGAACCAGAAATTGCACTTGCTTGATTTACTGCTGTGAACGTTGGTCTTCCTAAGATATTAGGTACCGTAATTTCACTTTGTCCAATATCGCCTAAGTTATTGGCAAATTGAGGTATAAAACCATAACTCTGCTCAATATCCATAATCTCACTAGATATAATGGAAGGAACTAGAATACCGCCTTTAGTGTCGGTTAAAGTGTTAAAACTTCTGTGTTCTCCAAAGTGACCGCCTTCAAATAAGGATTTTCTAGATTCTGACAATTTATCATAATCATTTGAAACATACGCCTGAAGCATAGAGAAAACTTTCGCATTTCTTGCTTCTTTGGTTTTAAGATTGCTAGCCGTTACTTCAATTGTAGAACCTCTTTCTTCTTTTTCTTCGTCCTCGGTCTTTTTGTCTTCGTCTGCCTTTCTAGCTATCAACTCTTTAGCTCTTTCCGCTTTCCTTTTTTCTTCTTTTTCAAGCATATTGCGCTCTTCAATGAAAGAATCAATTTCATCATTGATGTTTTTGATTTCCTTTTTCTCCTCATCGTTCCATGATCTTGCTTCCTTGCTGCAAGATGCTTCGATGTCATCAAGTCTCTGATTTTTGGACTCAATTGCCTCTCTTACTTCTTTTAATCTCGCCATTGTTGTTTTATCCTATTTTTATTTTATTTTTGATTTTATTTATTGTATGCTTCATCTCCCTATTACTTAGGTCAATGTCTGATTCATATTTATCTATTTGAGATAATGACCTCTTAGCTACTGAAGTGTCCGGGTAAGCCTCATATACCACTGGGGATATATCAAAAAGTGTTGAAACTTTCTGAATTGTCCGTAAACTTGGTAAACCATCCCTCTTTTCCCACTTATCACCGTTTTGAGCGTTAAAGGCAAAGGATGATTTTAGCACATTTCCTAGCCTTAAATTCTCTATCAAGTCATTTCCTGCTGTAGTATTAGGTGCCTCAAACTCATATTTTAGCCCTGTTTCATCTACAGATAGGGTCATTGTTCGGTTATTCCTTGCTAGAATCATGTTATCATCGTGATTAAATAAGGCCACGGCCAAATCATCATGTATAACATCATCAAAAGCACCTCTTTCTATCACTTCAACGAATCCACCTAGATTTCTAGATTCTTTATTAAAAACAGCAGCATAACCTTCTACCATTCTTGATTCCTTGCTTGATCTTATTTCAGAAGTGAAAAACCTTCGTTCCGCTCCTTCTATATTGTTTATATAATCTATTTTATTCATGTGCGTTTAATATTTCTTGACGTTCTATCGCTTGCTTCAAATAATCCAAATCAAAGCCCATTTTTCTTAAATCATCATTACCTGTAGAAGCAGATTTACTGCTGTAAAACTCTTCTAGCTTGTTTATAGGGATAAAACCTGACTGAACTACACGTAAATCACCGCCTTCAACAGCCATTCTATCTTCCATTTCTAGCACATCATTAATAGAAAAAGCTCCTATTGATACCATTAGCCTGTACCATTCGCCCTGCTCCCTTATAGAGCCTCTAAGCATCTCTTTAATGTTGTGCTTAGTGTAAAGGGGCGTTAATGATCTTTTGTTTGCTTCTGGGAATAGCTTGTAATCACACTCTTGTTCTATAATTTTAAGAATTGGTGTGATGCTGTATTTGAGCCATACAGTGTCTTGCTGCTCTGGACCTTTAAATGCTGAATCAGAATATTTCTGAATAACTGTAGGAGGCGTTCTAAGAATGCCCATTAGTCTTTCATCACTAAGATTAGTCGATTCTATCATTTGAACCACATCCGGATTCAACGCAAAAGGAAGGTATTTAGCACCAGCACCTAAAACGGCTGTGCCTCCTAGACCATCTTCTTGCACCATGCTAGTCCACATCTTTTGAGATTCTTTCATTTGCTCAGCGTTCAACGCCTGATCAAATGTTAACAACCCTTCTGGCTTACTGCCTAAAACTTTTGCTGTGTACTTATTCATTTTCAGCCTGTAGCCTATAGTGTTGGCACACCATATAATAGGTGAAACACCTAATAATCCATCAAATGAATATATTTTGAAGTGAAGCATGTCTTCTGCTTTCACTGCTAATGTTTTGTATTGATAGAAGACTTCACCCTCTACTATCATTGGCTCCACCTCATTTGGGTGCGCTATGTGAAGTGATTCCGCCTTTAAATTTGATCCTCTTTTGATAATAGCATAAGCATTCCCGTAAGAAAACATGTTAAAAACGATGTTATATCTAAAATTTGAGGCTGAAGTGTATTCGTTAGGCCGTTTATTGAGCAAGTATTGTACTTCGTTATCTTGAACTACAATACGGTTTTCACCTACTTTTTGGCGTACATTGAACGGTAATTTGGATATGTCTTGAGCATACGCATTAAAACAAGAAAATACCGTGTCTATCTGTGAACCAGACTGAACTGTAACCTTTTCCCCTGCATCTGATTCAGAAACACCTAAAAAAGTGCTCCACGCTTGTCGGGCATCAGCGTCAGCAAATGTAATCCCCCTTTTATAATCAGGATTATAGACTACTTTATTCCAAACTTTTTGTAAAAACGCTTGTTTTGCCACTCTCAATGAATTATTAAGAGTAAAAGTATTACTAGTTTAGATTATAATAATGAAACTAAGTTTCATTTCTTCTTAGTTTTATTTAGCTTTTTATTTCTAAACATCCTAAAACTGTCATAATTGCTGTACCTAGACGATCCAGTAAGCGTTATGTGGTTGTTTTCGGTCAAGTAATACGCTTCTTGGTACGTATTACAAATAATCGTGTTATCCTCATACTGCCCGTTAAACTTAGTAAAACTCATTTGCCACCCTTCGAAGTCTTTATTCATGTATATTGTTGTTTAGATAATACTACTTATTACGTATCAATTGACCTACATCAAAATATGATCTTAGTTTTTTTCCTGCTTCATATCCGCTAATCCCATGATCCGCTAGTTTAGCAAAGTATTGTACCTCACGCCTAAGTGATGTTTTTTCTGGGTATGCTTGTTTCATCATTTGGCAAGCTTCAAACAACGATTGAAAACTACATGCGTGTTTTATAGATGCCTCTTCTAGTATTTTAAATATCGTTACTTTTTCCTCTATGTAGTTCTTATCGAACCATTCTATTATTTTATTCATGTATATTTTTGTTTAGATTCACCATTTGCCTATTATTAATTGTGGTACTTCTTCTTGCTCTATTGCATAAGGTACTAACCCATTTATCAAGGCATCAATACCGTCAATCTTATTCTTAGTGTTCTTTTCCTTCATAACCTTACTCAATCCACTAGTGTATTCTTTTAAAATACAACTAGCCATCATCCAACGCAGCACTGGATTCCCACCGTGCTTAATTCTGCCTTCCATAACTAACTCATAGAATAAAGTAGTAGGCTGCGTCAACTGTGTTGGCGTTTGGTTAACGGCCAAGCATTCTAACCCAGCAGCGTTAAGTTGATTCATTATACTGATGCAATATGCTTTATCTGCTAAAACATCCTGTACATTTAACTCTCTACTTTTTTCTAAAATAAATTGAGAAACTAAATCATGGTCTGTTACATTCCCTGGAGTAGTGAAAACTAAGCCTTGCTCTATCCAATCGAGTAGATTACTATTCTCATTTTTAAGTTTGTATTGTACGGTTTCTTCTGGGATCCAGAAATAAGGGTGAATATGATAGTCTCCGGCCAAATCTTTCCCTACAAGTACCCACGCTGACCAATCACGAATTACCGCAATATCTAAACCGCTATGAAATGTAATGCCATTTGTTATGGGGACTGTGTTATTTTTCATCCATATATGGTCGCTAATCCAAACGGTACTAACATCAGTCCATTCATTGAAGTTTTTAGTTCTTACATCAACCTCTTTGCTTGCTCCTTCGTTCTTAGCTTCTAAAACTCTTTCCTTTAAATAGTTGGCATAAACACTTACACCATAATTTGGGTTAGCTTTTATTGCTATTTCTGGATCTCTGTAATCATCCCCTGCATCTAGTTCGTAAATAATTGCTAACTGGCTATCATCCGTTTTTAATCCATTCAGTACTTCAACAGAAACTTTTCTTAACTGTGAATAACATGGCCCCTCTTTTTTAGAGCCGGCTGTAGTAATTACAATCAATAAAGGGTTTAACCTTGCAGCTTGGCCGGACCTAATAACGTTTAATAACCCCGGGTTATCTGCTTCCATGTATTCGTCAATGATTCCCAAAGAAGGGTTAGATCCATCTTTAGTTTTTAAGTCTCTTGAAATAGCTTCAATCCTTCCATTATTTTTTGGATAGGTAATAGATGAACATTTGTCTTTGAATCTAAATATCTTGATTAGCTTGTTGTCAATGTAGCCTCTAAACTTTGGTGATATTTCTAAAATGTTAGCGCAACACGTGGTGCATAGTTTGGCCTGATCTTCATTATTAGCACCAACTAACACCTGTGGGCTTTGCTCTGTGTCAGCAAATAGATGATAAGCTGCTATTGCTGCTGAAAGTGTAGTCTTTGCATTTTTTCTACTTACTTGGATGTACGCCTTACTAATTAACCTCCTGCCCTCTTTTTTTAATCCAAAGATTTGCTGAAGCATGAACTTTTGCCAAGGCTCTAAAATAAATGGTTTGCCTCTCCATTCGCCTTCCCAGTGAACTAGATTACCTTCAATCCAATTAACTACTTTGTTGGCCGTTACGATATCGTATTCAATATCATCACGTTCTAAGAAGTCTAAAAACCTTTGGGCTGCTTGCTTAATAAAGATGCCAGTAACTATCTTACCCTCGAGTACTTGTTTAGCGTAAATTTCTGCTGCTGTCAAATTAAATTACTTTAGTGACTTTCTTAATAATAGTGGGGGCAATAGCTGTGATTACTCTTTTAATTAACATTAATACAATTGATAGGCTAACCGACAGACTAGGAAAAGTAGAATCAGAAATGGGGACAACGAAAAAGCACCTAATAGAACCATCCAAAGATGATTTAATTCAAAAAAATTATGACGACACCACGCACGAGAGTCAAACCAAGTTTCAAAATCTCTATACCACTTCATCGGACGAAATAAACGTGCCCTAACACTGGTTATAAAAAACGCCTTAATTCTGCTAAATTGAGTCTTCATCTGTATCTATTTAAGTTTATAGTGGGTGAAAGTGAAATGCTTATAAGTAGGCGCATTTCATACCCTAAACGTT
>FUWD013024086.1_pt1 | contig 11888 bp, 8 predicted proteins | sample 1063281 | NCBI WGS metagenome assembly FUWD01 (sample SAMEA79048168, study PRJEB19326) | metagenome | biome: marine
CCTCTGTTAGGTTGTGAGGAGGAATTTTTGTTGCCATTCCAACGGCAATCCCTTCCGATCCATTTATAAGAAGAGTTGGAACCCCAGATGGCAAAACGGTGGGTTCTTTTAGGGTTTCATCAAAATTTAATGTCCAGCTAACTGTTTCTTTTTCAAGGTCTTTTAATATTTCGCTGGAGAGGTGTGTCATTCTTGACTCTGTATAGCGCATTGCGGCAGCGTTGTCTCCGTCAATCGATCCAAAGTTTCCTTGTCCATCTATGAGTTCGTAACGCATTGAAAACCCTTGAGCCATTCTTACTAGGGCGTCATACACCGAAGAGTCGCCGTGGGGATGATATTTTCCCAAGACATCTCCTACTACTCTAGCAGATTTTTTATATGGGCGGTTCCAGTGAGACCCCAGCTCGCTCATGCCATAAAGAATTCTCCTGTGAACGGGCTTTAGTCCGTCCCTCACGTCAGGGAGGGCTCTAGAAACAATTACTGACATAGAGTAGTTGAGATAGCTTTCCCTCATTTCTTCTACAATGTCGCGAGGAAGGGTGTTGTCTCTGTTTTGGTCAACCATAATATTCTTTCTTTTTTTTATACATCCAGATTAACAACAAACTTTGCGTTAGTTTCTATAAAGGTTCGCCTTGCCTCAACGTCGCTGCCCATTAGGTTTTGAAATGTTCTAACCGCCTGTTCTGCGTCTTCTACTGTGACCTGAAGGAGCGTCCTTTTTTCCGGGTTCATTGTTGTTTCCCACAGCTGTTCTGGGTTCATTTCTCCCAGTCCTTTATAGCGCTGAACTCCGATTTTTTGAGATTTGTTCCCCTGTTTTAATCTCTCCATTGTTCTCTCTCTTTCGTTGTCATCGTAAACATAGTGTTCTTTTTTGCCTTGGTGTACCCGGTACAGCGGGGGTAGTGCTAAATATAAAAACCCTCCATCTATTATTTCTTTCATTTTTCTATAAAAAAAAAGTGAGAAGTAGCGTGCGTATGTGTGACCCGTCTACGTCGGCATCTGTCATTATAATAACTTTATGATAGCGGAGATTGTCAATATTAAAAATCTCCTGTTGTTCTTTCTTCTTTTTCTTCGCCTGTTCCTCCAAATCCTGTTCCAAGGGCTGTTATAATAGACTGTATTTCGTTATTAGATAGAAGCTTGTCTATTCTTGCTTTTTCGGAGTTTATTACTTTTCCCCGTAAAGGTAGAATTGCCTGGGTTCTTCTGTCTCTTCCTTGTTTTGCAGATCCCCCCGCAGAGTCGCCCTCAACTAGATATAGCTCGCAAAAAGAGGGGTCTCTGTTTGAACAGTCTGCCAACTTTCCTGGAAGAGATGACCCCCCCAGGGCGCTTTTTCTTCTTATAAGCTCCCGGGCTTTTCTTGCTGCGCTTCTGCTTCGGGCAGCAAGAAGGGCTTTTTCTATGATTCGCTTTCCTATTGATGGGTTTTGTTCCAAAAAATCAAGAATGCCTTCGTATACAATCTTGTCAACGGTTCCTTTGACGTCTCCGTTTCCTAGCTTTGTTTTGGTCTGTCCCTCAAACTGGGGCTCTGGAACCTTAATGCTTAAAATTGCCGTTAATCCTTCTCTAAAGTCGTCTCCGCTAAGGCTAATTTTTTCATTCTTTTTGTTTTTAATCAGATTGTTTCTTGCTGCGTGGTTGTTCATTGCTCGTGTAAGTGCAGAGCGAAAACCCGACAGGTGTGTTCCCCCTTCTATTGTGTTTATATTGTTTACAAAAGAGAGAATGTTCTCATTATATGTGTTTGCATAGCGAATCGCTAGGTCTACTGGAACCTCTGTGTCTGTTTTACAGACCTTTATGATTTTTTTGTGGATAGGGTTGTTGTTTTGATCTAAAAACTTGACGAAATCGCTCAGTCCTCCTTCGAACTTAAATGTTTCAGAAAGAACCTCCTCTTGGCGCTTGTCGTGTATTTCTATTGAAAGGTTGCTGTTTAGATATGCCAGTTCCCTTAAGCGGTCGGCTATAATCTCATATTCAAATTTAGTTGTTTTAAAAATTTCACTGTCGGGTTTAAAGGTTATTACTGTTCCTATCTTTTTTGTCTTACCTACTACCTCAACTTCGGTTTGTGTTTTGCCTCTTCTGTATTCTTGTCTGTGTTTCTTTCCTTCTCTGTGCACCTCCGCATATAACCATTCGGAAAGAGCGTTTACTACAGACACCCCTACACCGTGAAGACCTCCTGAAACCTTATATGTTCCTTTGTCAAATTTTCCGCCAGCATGAAGCAGGGTCATAACAATTTCGAGAGCTGGCTTGTTTTCTTCTTTGTGTGTGTCAACGGGTATTCCCCTTCCGTTGTCTTCCACTGAAACGGAGCCGTCCTTGTTAAAAATAACAACTATATTTGTACAGTGTCCGGCAAGGGCCTCGTCAACAGAGTTGTCCACCACTTCATAAATCAGGTGGTGGAGCCCTCTTTTTCCAATATCCCCAATATACATTGCTGGGCGCTTGCGAACAGCCTCAAGTCCTTTTAAAACTGTTATTTTTTCTGCGCTATATGTTGATTTATTTTTTTCTGGCATTAGAGAAACTTAATGTCTTTTATAATGTTATTGTTAAGTAGGGTGTTAATTTTTTTTATTATTTCTTCCTTTTGAAACATAAGTTCGTTTCTCCATGAAGAGTTTTCTGTTTTTATAAACATGACTCCCTTTTGTAAGTCGGTGGCCTCAGTTACTTTGCTTATTTCTTTCCCTGCGGCTTTTGACCAGAGAGTTATTGCCTTTCCCTGTATCACCATTTCCTGTGAGCCGGTTTCTTTTAATGTGCTTTCTAGGGCTGTTTTTAGTTTTATCATAGAGTGTTCTTCAATTTATACAGAATGGGTGTTCTTTGCTCTAAAAGGGATATCTGTTATATAGAAAATTGTTTTTTTATCTTACAGACTGGTCAGTCATTTAGTCTAATTGGCATTAAGAGCATCGTTGTTTCTCTTCCTTCCTCTTTCTCTTCTGGATAAAAGACTGTGGCGCTGATTGGGGTATTAAGTTTTAGAACAACATTTTTGTTGGGTATATATGATAACAGCTCTTTTAAATACAAAGCGTTATAGCCTATTGTGATAGGGTCCCCTGAATATTCACCCTTTAGTCTTTCTTTTGCCCTGGTTGCTTTTTCTGGATCTTCTGTTGTTATCTCTTGGGCTTCCTTTTCCATTTTTATGGCAATTTGTTGGGTCGTTCTGTTTGAAAATATAGAAACCCTTCTTACCGCAGAGATTATGTCCTGGGTATCAATTATAAATGTTTTGTCATTGTTTGTTGGAATAACGCTTTCATAGTCAGGATATCTTTCATCTATTATGCGAGAATGGACCGTGTCATTTTCAAATGTTGCCGTGATATGGTTTTTTCCTATCTGTATTTCGACGGTCTCTTTTTTCCCTAAAAGGTTTTGTGATAAACTTAAAAACTTTTTTGGTATTATTATATCTCCAGAAAAACCTCCTGAATCAAATTCTTTTATATGGTAGCGCGCTAGCCGGTGACCATCTGTAGCTACTGTGGTAAACCCTCCATCCTTAAATTGAAAAAGTACTCCTGTTAGGGCTGGCTTTAAATCGTCGCCGCTAATAGCAAAGCTGGTTGTCTTTATTATAGTTTTCAATAATTCAGATGGAACAGTAACAGCATTGTGTTCTTCTAACTCAGGAAGAGCAGGAAACTCTTCCGGCACCATGCCTTTTAAATCATAGTCTCCTTTTTCGCTTTTAATCGATACATTTAATTTTGCATCAACGGATAGAGTAATTCTTCCATCTGGGAGTTCGTTTGAAATATTTAAAAGGGTATCAATAGGAACAACAGATGATCCTTCTTTTTCAATGCTCGCTGGTATTGTTAAAATCATTGTTTGCTCAAGATCAGTCGCTCTCATAATAATTGTACCTTTGTCGGTGGTAATAAGAGCATTTCCGAGAATAGGTATAGTAGATCTTCCAGGTATTATTTTGGACAGTTTTTGGAGGGACGTTTGTAAATCTGTTTTAGTTGTGGTGAATTTCATTGTTTATTCAATCCTTAAATTTAAATATGATTATGTCCCTTGAAAAATGATTAGTTATAATAATATTAACAAAAGAATAAAAAGAATAGTAGTAGTAATAGGGTTAATATTGTGGAAAACTTATTTTTTAAACCTTTACATTTTAAACTGTTTTAAGAAAAAGAATTCAGTTAAAGAAATTGTTTATGTTTATAGTGTTTAATGCAGGGTGTAAATACTGTTGATTTCTTGTTTATAATTTTTAAATTAATGAAAAACATAAAATTGTTAAAAACTAGTGTGGAAAAAACTAATGTTCTTCATTAATTGATATAAATAAGCGAGAAGCTGCCTGCTCTAACCATCCCTCAAACCAAATACTTTTTTTTTGGCTAAGCGCCATCTTTTCTACTTCGGGCCAGTGATCAGCAAGATTAGGTTTTCCGCCCGGGCGGACACCAGAGATCCAAACAAGATGATGCCCTGCAGCGGTTTTTATTGGAAAACTACAGGAATGAAGAGATGACACTGTTTGAATGACCTTTGTAAATTCGGGCAAGGAGAAATTTGATAAATCTACCCAGCCCAAATCTCCACCAATTTTTTTAGTTGACTCATCATCAGAATACAGACCAGCCAGTTTTTTAAATACATTAAAATTAACTGCTGAATCTTTCAAGGCTAGAGCAAAATTGAAAGAGATAGTTTCATCCGACTCTGTTATTTTAGGATTTATTAGAATGTGTCTTATTTTTGATTTTTCACCCTTACGGTCTAAGGTTTCAATAATATGATAACCAAACTCTGTTAGTACTGGATTGCTAACAAGGCCGATCTCCTGGGTAAAGGCAATAGCTTCAAATTCAGAAACAAGAGCCCCTCTTTCTACATAACCTAAATCTCCTCCGCGAGAAGAGTTTCCGGGGTCTTCAGAGTGCGCAGCCGCGAGCGAGTGAAAGGATTCTCCAGATATAATTCTATTTCTAATATCGTTGATTTTAGACAGAGCATCCGACAGGCTTTTATTGCTTGGCTTTATAGACAGCTGGATATGATTTATGCGATACAGGGTTGGAAGAAAACCAAGGCTGTCTCTGTACTCTTCATAAAAGCGAACAACACCGTCCCTGTTTATATTTATTTGGTTAATAAGAGAGAACTGGTATTGTTCAGTAATTAGGAGATCCCGTATGTCCACCCAATAATCACGACGATATGAACGAAGAGACTGTCCTAAGTATTCTTCAGCTATTTCAACGCTTCCCGCCTGAGAAATAATGTTTTCGACCTGCCTGTCTAGGGCTTCGTTTACATCTTTATCTTTTACTTCTATAGAGTCCAGCTTGGCCATTTCAAGAAGAATCTGTCGATTAATAAGGTTTTCTAGTGCGTGCACCTGAAGTTTTTTTAAAACAGAAGGGTTTTTATTTATGTCAATTTTATTTTGTAGAGCAGTCATAGAAACGAGCTGAGAAACATCACTTTTCAGTATTACAGTATTACCAACCACAGCAGAAACCCCCTCTAAGAGCCCTTCCTGCGCTAAAAGAAAAACAAAAGACGAAAGATAAACAAATAATTTCATTAATTAATTAAACCTCCAATTTTTTGACTGTCAATATTTACAGGAAATGTTCCCCACAGGCTGTCGACAAGCTGTCTTCGCCTCAATATGCTTGTTTTATTTATAAGCTGCTGATGTATTTCGTCGTAGACAGCATCTAGTTCAAGAAAAGAGCCCACATAAAACACTTTTTCTATTTTTAATATATAGTAAATATCATCAACAAAATATGGGCCTAAAATGTTTCCATTTTTAAAGTTTTTTTATTAAAAATACTGTCGTTAATATTTAAAGGAAGGTCTCCAAAAGAAAAAACTCTTCTTTTTCCATTATACAGAGAGAAGGCCTTAGATGTTTTTTTTGTGAGATCTTTTTTTAATTCTTTTTTGATTTTTATAGCCTCAGAGCGGACCTGAGAGGAAAAATACGAAACCAGGACCTCTTTTGTTTTTCTTTTGTACTCTTCTTTGTTGGTTGTATAGTATTTTTTTATATCACTTTCCATAACGGACGGCTTCCCGACCTTCATGTCTAAAAAAGCCTTTACCACAACATCTTTTTTATATTTTGAGATTTTTTGTAAAACAACCTTCTCCGTTTCAACTCCCAAGGAAAGACCAGCTTGATATAACAATTCTTTTTCCACCCACCCTGATAAAAAACGATAAACAGACAGGCTGTCTCTTTTACTGTCGCCGAGCTGACTGTAGACGCCATCAACATTAATTGTTCTGCTACCAACAGAGGCAACCAAAGACAGACCCTCCCCAGGTTTTTTTGTAGAACAGCTGAACAAAAAAAAACAGAAAACTGGCAGAAAAAAACGACAATATTTCTCTATAAACACACTGGAAATTAGCGCACATCCTATTTTAAAAACAGACTTTCTAATAAATTAGAGATTTTTTTTATAGAAGAATATCCTACGTCCGTACCGCTGATAGAAATAGATATGTTTTTGTTTTTATTTGTTTTAAACGAGAGGTTTTTTTCTGTTATTTTAAAAAGGGTTAACAGGGCGCTATTAAAGTCCCCAAACGACATAAAAGGGAAAAAAGACACAACGGTTAAAACAATAGTGTTTTTAAAAAGAGACAGCTTTTTTAGGGAGGTGTTTGTAAAGAGAACCCGCATTTTTGATATTTCAAGAAGAAAAGAGGCCTCAGGCGGAGGGAGACCAAAGCGATCACGAAGCCCACTTTCAATAGCACTCATTTTTTCTATTGAGTCTGCCATTGCAAGGGACTGATAATAATATAGACGGTCCTCAACAAGAGACACATAGTCTTCAGGCAAGCCCGAGTCAAAAGCAGAACTAATAATTGGTATAGATACATTCTTTTTAATTCCCCTCTCTTCGTCCAGAGCGTCCTTTAATATTTTGTTATACATATGAAAACCAACACTGGAAACGGCCCCACTTTGTTTCGTTCCAAAAAGATCACCAGCCCCCCGTATGTCCAGATCTTTCAGTGCGATTTTATAACCAGAGCCAAGACGCGTGTTTTGCTCAAGGGTTTTCAGTCTCTGAAAAGGGGCCCCCTCTAGCCTCGTGCCGCTAGGGATAAACAAATAACAAAAGGCCTGGCGCTCGCCCCTGCCAACCCTCCCCCTTAGCTGATAGAGCTGAGACAGGCCGAGCCGGTGGGCGTTATTTATTATAATAGTGTTTGCATTTGAAATATCAAGGCCAGAACCGACAATAGTGGTACAACATAGAACGTCAATTTCGTTTTTAAAAAAACCAAGCATAACAGACTCGAGTATTTTGCTTTTTGTTTTCCCGTGGGCAATCTGAGCGCTAAGACCGGGAAACTTTTTTTTAATTTTTTTACTAAAAAAGGAAGGGACTCAATGTTGTTATTAACAAAATAAACCTGCCCACCCCGGCTGGCCTCTCTCTTGATTATGTTAAATATTCTTTTCCAGTCAAAATAATGTAAGAACGTTTTAATTGGCCTCCTAGACTGTGGGGGAGTGTTAATATTGCTAATGTTTTTTAGCCCAACAAGAGACTGCTTTAAGGTTCTTGGAATTGGAGTTGCTGTGAGCGTTAAAACATCAACAGTGGGCCTCAATAACTTAATTTTTTCTTTATGTTTGACACCAAAACGATGTTCTTCGTCAACAACAATGAGCCCAAGGTTTTCTGTGTAAACGTCCTCCGACATTAGCCGGTGGGTGCCAACAAGAACATCAACAAGGCCTCCGGCAAGGGCCTCAACAGTTTTCGTTTGTTCTCCTTTTGTTCTAAATCGAGACAAAAGCTCTACATTAACCCCAAGGGGAGAAAGCCGCCGCCCAAAGCTGATATAGTGTTGGTTTGCTAAGATAGTTGTTGGAGCCATAACAAAAACAACACGACCGCTTTCAACCGCCCTTATTGCTGCACGGAGAGCTATTTCCGTTTTTCCATACCCAACATCTCCACAAACCATTCTATCCATTGGGAGATCTTTTTCCATGTCAGAGTCAATGTCGGACAGGGCAGAGCCCTGCCCAGCAGTCTCTTGAAAAGGAAAAGACTCACAGACGGCCCGATAAAAAGCCCCTTTCTTTTGGTACACAAAACCACGAGAACCCTGTCTTAACATATGAGCCTTAAGAAGGTCTTTGGCAATTGAGCGAGCATGTTTTTTTATTTCCCCCTTTTTCCTTTTCCACGACCCGGCCCCCAGCGACGAAAGCCTTACAGAACCTTCTTTGATTCCAACAAGCCGATGCAGCCGGTTAAAGCTGTGGGGAGGAACAAAAACAGAGCCACCATCTGCATATTTAATTTTAATACAATCACTACCGCCAGTTTTTTCTATTCCACGATAAACCCCAATTCCAAACTCCTCATGTACAATGTTTTCACCCCAAACGAGGTCTGAAATGTCAATAATTTCGATCTGTTGTTCTTCGGGGGCCCCAAACACGGCCCAGCGGGACCTGGCGCCCCTAGAAAAATCCGAAAGGCTTTCAGACCCAAAAACAACAATACCAGCACTCGCTAAAACAAACCCCCTTTCTAGGGAGGCCCCAACTGTTTTCGCGGTGTAATGGGCAGGCAAAAAAGAGGGAGGATCGACACAAGAGCTGTGCTCAGAAAACGAAAAAAAACGCACAGAAGGCTTTTCCTTAATGAGCCTGTTTATAGAGTGTTGGGAAACCTTTTCAGACCCCAAAGGCACAGAAAAAGAGCCCGGGCCACCAAGGCAGACCCTATATCCTCCGCCAGGAACATGTTCAGCGTTGTATATATTGATTGAATCATTAGAAGAAACAAAAGATAAAAGGGTTTTCTCTTTCTTTTTATTTTTAATAAGCCGGGGAAGCAACACAACCCCCTTCAGGGGCCCAACCGTTCTTTGTGATTGAGGATTAAACAACCGAACAGATTCTATTACATCACCAAAAAACTCTATTCGAATTGGGTTTCTTGAATGAACAAGATAAAAATCTAAAATTCCGCCCCTAACTGCATAACTTAATGGGCTTTCCACTCGATCAGTTTTTTGGTACCCCCAGCGGTCTAAAAAATGAATAAGATCACTCATTTTTAGTGTTTGTTTTAACTGAACAGCGAGCTCCTCATCGCGCGCACTGATGCGGGGACAGTGGGTCCGCTCAAGGGCAGAAATAGTTGTAAAAACCCTTCCACCTCGTTTTCTAGAAAACAAAACAGACAAAGCCTCTTCTACATATCGCTGACTCTCTGAAGCAAACCCAGGAACGCGGTCCTTTTTTTGGTCTAGGCATGGCAAAAGAAACGAAGAGTCAGGACACAACCCGTAGGAGGCTGTATATAGTCGAGTTGCGGTTTTTTCGTCCGGAGAAACTATAACAAAAAGATCAACAGACGTCGAAGAGGAAAGCAAGACCATTGTTGCGGCCTCCAAAGAAAGAGAGCCCACAGTGTCACCCTTTGTTTCTAAAATTGTTTTTTTAAATAAACGTAAAAAGCTGTCGACTGAAAAAAGGCCTGTTTCACGTGAAACCATAAACTACCTATAAAGAAAAACAGACAATACCGCAACGTCAGAGGGGTTAACGCCAGAGATCCTCATGGCCTGCCCAAGGGTTTCTGGTTTGATTGATGATAGTTTTTCTTTTGCTTCCAGGGAAAGACCAACAACCCCTTTATAGTTGAAGTTATCTGGAATCTTTTTTTGTTTATTGATGATAGTTTTTTTATTTGATCTTTTTGGCGTTTTATATATCCAGCATATTTGACAATGGTTTCTGCCTCAAGGACGGCCTCTTCGGCCAGCGGAGAAAAAAGAGTTGTGTCTTTAAGGTGTTCATCTAAAACGCTCTCCTTAAAGTCTTTTATAGAAACGCGGGGCCTTTTTAAAACATCCTTTATTGGTTTTTTTTGTTTAACTGGGGGCTCTCCGGTTTTTTGTAAAACACGGTTTAGGGCACTCGGGCCCAGGGAGGTATGGGTAGCGCTTACAATGGCCCTGGTAAGGTTTGTTTTTTTTGAAGAAGAGAAAGTTCTTTTTTTGTCAAAAGGGAGTGTTTCTCTGAATGCTTAATGAGCCGATTTTCCGCATTAGAGTATCGAAGAAGGAGCCGGTATTCTGCTCTTGAGGTAAACATTCGATAGGGCTCAAGCGTGTCCTTTGTTGTAAGATCGTCAAGCATTACCCCAAGATAAGAGTCTTCCCTAGACAGAAGAAGAGGTTTTTTATTCAAAACAAACATGGCGGCATTTATGCCAGCAACAAGCCCCTGGCCAGCGGCCTCTTCATATCCAGAGGTCCCGTTTATTTGTCCTGCTAAAAACAGGCCAGAGATGGTTTTGGTTTCAAGGGTTGTTTTGAGCTGAGAGGGCGGGAAAAAGTCATACTCAATTGCATAGCCGGGTCGCAAAATCTCAAGGTTTTCGAGGGCAGGAACCGCCCTTAGGGCGGTTATTTGCGTGGACAAGGGAAGGCTTGTAGAAAAGCCATTTAAATAAATTTGATTTGAATTATGCCACTCCGGCTCAAGGTAAAGATAGTGTTCGTCTCTTTTTGGAAAACGACATATTTTATCCTCAATTGAGGGGCAGTATCTGGGGCCGCGCCCCAAAACATCCCCGGTGAACATCGGGGAAAGGTGCATGCTTTTGTTTATTATTTTATGAGAGACTGTGTTTGTTTTTGTTATATAGCACGGCAGGTCTGGTGAAGTAATAGCTGAAGTAAAATGTGAAAAAGGAGAGGGATCTTTGTCCCCAACTGAAACCGAACACTTGGAAAAGTCTATTGAAGATGTTTTTATTCGCGGAGGGGTTCCTGTTTTTAGTCTCGAGGAGCAAAAACCAAGAGAAAGGAGAGACTCTGTAATCCCACGGCTGTGCCTCTCCCCCATTCTTCCGGCTTTTGTTTTCTGTTCTCCAACATGAATAAGCCCATTTAAGAAGGTGCCACAGGTTATAATAAGCGCACGGCAAAACAGCGTTTCTCCAGACAACAAAACAACCCCCGAGACGCCCCCCCGGGAGGTGTTTATTTCTACAACCTCTCCCCGCAAAACAGACAGACCCCCAGACAAAGAGACCCTGTGTAACACTTCTTTCTCGTATACTCTCTTATCAACCTGGGCCCTTGGTGACCAAACCGCCCTACCTTTGGACCTGTTAAGCATTTTATATTGAAGAGCAGAAAGATCAGAAACCCTTCCCATAATACCACCAAGAACATCTATTTCCCGAACAAGCTGCCCCTTTGCAAGTCCCCCAATCGATGGATTGCAAGACATTCTACCAATCGCCCCCGGGCTTATCGTTACAAGGGAAACAGAAATCCCGAGCTTTGCGCAAATTAAAGATGCCTCGACCCCGGCATGTCCGCCGCCCACAACAATAACATCAAAAAACGGAGACGGGGGTTTCACGTGAAACTATTTCCCAACACAAAAAGAACTAAAAACGCTGTCAAGAATTTCGTCTGTTGATGTTTTTCCAAGAACCGCGTCTATTTGTTCCAGCGCGTCGCGAAGTTCAAACGACACAAGGTCGAGTGGGGGGTTTCCTTTAAAAGAAATCATGTCTATTGATTTTTGAATACAACAGTTTATTTTTTTTAGAATAGAGTTTTGTCTTCCCGTAGTGACAGGAACAAGAGAGCTAAGGGAAGAAAAAAGCCCCATATGTGCTTGAATGGCACCCAATAAATCCGGAACGCCAAAAGAGGTTTTAGCCGAGAGAATACATGCGTCAGGAAACTTGTTTTTGAAATAAGAAATTTCTTTCTTGGTACATAAATCGGCTTTGGTTATTACATGAACAGTTGGGCCGCTAGATATTTTAAGATATTTTTTCTTAATGGGC
>FUWD013230760.1_pt1 | contig 11886 bp, 12 predicted proteins | sample 1063281 | NCBI WGS metagenome assembly FUWD01 (sample SAMEA79048168, study PRJEB19326) | metagenome | biome: marine
TATACCAAAATGCTTTCCAGCCACTTCTCAAGGCTTTACATTATCAAATGTAGTTATACCTGTTTGACGATGAATTAACTTTATTAAAATTCTACCCTGAGTATTTGTCATTTTTTCATTTCCTGGGTAAACTCACCCTCAACAAAGTTTTGGATTTTCTTAATATATTTTCTTCTTTTACTTTTAGATTTAATCCTAGCAAGACGGGTATTTAAAGTATCTAATCTTTGAGAAGCTAATTTTGCATAAGGATATGCCTTAAATACTTTATCCTTAAACCATAAGAAATAACGAATATCTTCTTTAGAGTTGAATTTTCGTTTTGGTAAAAGGGTGAATTCATTTAAATTTATTACCGCAGTATCTCCTGGTCTGACTAAAATAAACTCATCTAAAGGTTTTGACAAAGAATCCTTATCTCTTTTTTGAGAAAAAGTGATAATTGAATTTAAAAGTATAAGTATGTATAATAATTTTTTCAAGAGTAATTTAAAAGTGAATGTAAATATAATGGTTTTACAAAGAAAAAAACCTCGGCATGAATATGTCCGAGGTTTTAATTTTTAATAAAAAAGGGACTTTAAGAGTTAAAGTGTTCTTCTATTATCATCAGATTGTGTGTCAATTAATTTGTTATATGGGTCTACTCCTACCTCTAAAGGCTTTTCATTTAAGATAATTGTAATTTTATTATTAATAGCAGTTATCTTATGCTTTTGAAGGTATAACACTTTCTCCTTTCCGTCTTTCCCGTCAACCTGTTCATTCGCAAAAACACCAATATCGATATAGTCAGATAGAGAAACTGATAAAATTGGTTTATTCATTTTATCCGTTTTGTGAGTCAAAGTATCTCCTACTTTTTCTCCATAATATTTCCTTCCATTTTCATCATTCCTGTATTTAGAAACTTCAAATTCAATATCTACCTGATATTTTCCATTTTCTAATTCTGTTGTTTTTGCATCAATAATTCTATTACTGTAAAGTGTGATCGTTTCAAACATATCTTTAATTATATAACTTAAAGAATCTGGAGTTACTTCTTTGATATGATTTACCATATCTATAGAAGTCGTGTAAGGCGCTTCTTGAAACTTAACTTTCTCAACATATTTCTTTAAAGCATTATTCAAATTCTTTTCACCTATGTAATCACTTAAAGCGTAAAAAACTAAAGATCCTTTCTGGTATCTTATATATCCTTGACCATCATTGTACATCAATGGTTTTTCACGGATTCGTTCAAAAGTCCTTTGAATTAGATAATCATCTAGAGCTTTCTGTAAGAATTTACGCATTTCAGACTTACCCTGCTGATGTTCTAAAACTTTTAAAGAAACATATTCCGATAAACTTTCTGATAACATCGTTGCTCCTAGAACGTCGGCTCCTATTACTTGATGAGCCCACCATTGATGTGCTACTTCATGAACAGTAACTGCAAAAGGGTAATCAACACCTCCGTCTTCTGAATCATCTACATCTGCAATAAAACCAATAGCTTCAGAAAAAGGAATTGTATTCGGAAAAGACTGAGCAAAAGCACCAGCTGTTTTCGGAAACTCTATAATTCTTAATTGTTTGTGTTGGTATGAACTAAAATTATTTTCTCCATAATCTAAGGATGCTTTCATACCAGCCATCATTCTATCTAAATTAAACTCATGACCTTTATGGTAATAAATTTCTAAACTAATATTATTATACATTTCTTTTTTAACTTCATAACGAGCAGAGTTAAATGCATAGAAATTTAATATTTTACTATCCATTTTATAATGAAAATAACGTCTTCCATCTTTAACCCATTCTTTTTGCAAATAACCTGGCGCTATAGCTATTTGATCTTCATTGGTAGAAACAGTAGCTTCAAAATCAATCCAATCAGAATCTTTACTTATGTATGTATTTCCCAGAGCTGTAGAATCTGAAGGGTGAGGACGACCATCATTTAATGGTAAATCATATTTTTTACGTGTCTTTTTATCTGTTAACTCAGGTGCTGAAGAATATCCTAAAGATGGAAAAATTCCACTATTTAAAAAAGTACCATTTTCTATTACTGGTGAATTAGTTCTAAGAAGCGTGTTTTTTTTATTTTTTATGGTAACCATTAAATTTAAGGTATCTCCTGGTTGAATCTTTTTGTCGAACTTATAAATATCGAAATTTTGAATAGTATCCTCTAAAACTAATTTGTTTGGCAAACTAAATTCAAATGTACTAGGATAGCTATTATGATTTAAGAAAATACTATCTAAAGCAATATTTGTTTTATTAACCATCGTCATGACAGCTGAAGCTTCAAAATTCCTTTTATTAGGGAAAATGTTCATTTTTGTATTAACAGCGATAATTCTAGGCTGCGCATAGTTCTCAAACTTCTTATAATCCTTTTCCCATTTAACGGTTAGCTCCTCTCTTTCTTTTGAAGATGTTCTAGTATTATTTATATTATTTTCCTTGAATATAGAATATCCTAAAAATAAAAATGCTATCAAAAAAGCTGACAAACCATATAAGGTAGCTCCCTTTAATCTTTTTTTAGCAAAAGATAATCTTTCTTTAAATGAGTTCGGAATACCACGAACCCAAAATAAGGATGCAGATATAAGTAAGACGATACCAAATAATAGCCAGTAAAGTTTATAAATTAAATAAATTACTACACCGGCTCCATAACCATTAATATCAGAATAACTAAACCCAACGCCCTGATTGTATTTAAAGATTGATTGCTCAATTCCTGCGAGTGATAAGAGGGGAATCCCAATTGATAGTACTAATAAAATAAATAATCCTAGATAAGGGTTCCCAACAAGTGTTTGAACAAATAATGCTAGTAAGGCCCAGATTAAATAGTTTACAAAGTTTAATACAAAAAGCTCATATATATAATGCCCAATTTCAAAGTTATAATACCCATTATATATCTGAAATAATATTCCTGAGATCATAATAATACTTAATAAAACAAATTGCATTTTTATAAGCGCAATTAATTTAGATAATAATAATGACCAATTTGGTATTGGAGTTGCATCAATGAGATGATCTGCTCTGGCTATTTTAGATCGATGAACTAACATACCTGCATATAAAAATGTACAAATAATTATAGATAGCACAAAAACACCACCCCCATTTAACATTTTCCATGTCAATGGTAGAGTTGCTGTTCCAAAAAACTGCCCCAACTCAGATAAACCTATTAAAATAAGAATTAGACCAACTAAAACAATACTAATAAAAGCCGAACTTTTGATAATATACTTAAAATCAGTATTCGATAATTTCCAAGTTGTTTTTAAATTTTGAATGAAGGAATAGTTATAATTAACAGTTGGTAAATTAATTTGAGTAATTCCACCAAAATTTGATTTTGTAGATCTTTCAGACTTTTTCTTTCTTAAAGAAAAGGAAAAAGCGTTTTGACTAAATGTGAAAAACTTATATACTAGACTAAAAATTAAAGTAGCAAGTCCTAGCCATAATAAACGATTAAAAATAATCATTTCTCTAATAGGAACCTGTAATTCGTTTTGCTCTGAGGGTGTCCAATACTTTGTGTAATAATTAACAGATGCCGCTCCAAAAGGATCTAAAATTGCGGCCATAAATCTGTTATCCGGATCAGACAGCAAACTCTCCAGTAATCCTTGAACTAACAGAACAATGATAATAGTAATAAAACCAGCAGCAATATTCCTAGTAAAGGCTACAACACCAAAAACTATAGCTCCAAAAAACAAAATATTTGGTATAATAAAAACTAAGTAAGATTGTAAATAAGATATAAAATTGAATGGCCCTAGGAGTTCTGAATTGGTTCCTGGCATCCTAAAACCTATTACCAATCCAATTCCAATAGTCAAAACAATCAAAGAAACAATAGTTATAGAACTAAAAAATTTAGCAAATAAATAGTTTAACTTAGTAAAAGGATATGAATATAAAATAGTGTGCATTTCACTTTTAAAATCTCGATAAATAGATGCTCCAATTATTGACGGAAATAAAAAATAGATAAAAATTGATAATGTGTTAAAATAATTATTAACTGCAATTGGGGAATTAACGATCTGCCCAGAACCGGTAGTCACTGACACATCGTCAAATAAACCAGTTGAAGCTGCTGATAAAAAAATTGATAATACTAAGAAAATTACTGCATAAATATAAAATGCTGGGTTTTGAAACCAGTATTTAATTTCTTGTTTAAATATTGTAGAAAACATATATTGTTCTTTAAAATTAATAACTGATTAAACTAAAACAGATTCATCTTTTTTTAGCGCTATAAAATATACGTCATCTAATTGTGGAGATGTTAGTTCAAAATCTTCTGCAGGTTTTTCTGAAGAATGTATTCTAACATTTAAAGTATTATCTTGGTTATAATTCGAAGACAACAAATTATATTTTTCCTTAATAGTATCTATTTCTTCTCGCAATATAACCTTTGTCCAAATAGTTCCTTCTAATTCCTTGGTAGCATCTTGAGGCGTGGTGTGTTTTAATATTTTCCCACCGTTTAAAATTGCCATTTCATTGCACAATTCTTTTACGTCTTCAACAATATGAGTTGAAAAAATAACAGTACTATTAGTTCCAACTTCTCTTAATACATTTAAAAATCGATGTCTCTCTGCAGGGTCTAAACCAGCGGTTGGTTCATCTACTATAATTAATTTTGGATTATTTAATAATAATTGTGCAATACCAAAACGTTGTTTCATTCCACCAGAATAACCAGCAACATATTTACGCCTTACATCGTATAAATTTGTAATCTCTAAAACTTCTTTTATAATCGCTTTTCTTTCTGATTTATTTGTTATCCCTTTTAAAATTGCAAAATAATCTAATAACTCTTCCGCAGACATTTTTGGATATACACCAAACGATTGTGGTAAATAACCTAAAACCTTTCGCAAAGACATATTATCCTCTAATACATTAATATCCCCAAACGTAATACTACCCGAATCAGGAGTTTGTAATGTCGCAATTGTTCTCATTAAAGACGATTTTCCTGCACCATTTGGACCTAAAAGACCAAACATTCCATTACCAATCTCTATACTTAAATCATCAATCGCTTTTACACCATTTTTATAAGTCTTTGTTAAATTCTTAATTACTAATTTCATTTGAACGGGTTTATTTGGTTTTGTTATCTTTCTAATAAGTCCGCAATAAACAACTTTTGTTACAAATTTTTTAATCTTTTTTTTAAAAGACTAAAAAAACGTTTTATTTTTACAAAAAATAGAAAAGATATTATGGCAAAAAAATCAATTTTAAATAAGGAATCAATTTCTTTTTTAGAGAAATATTTAAATAATGCAGCTCCAACAGGTATGAATGGGAAGGACAAAAAATTTGGATGGATTATTTAAAACCTTATGTTGATGAGTTTATTACAGATACCTATGGAAGTGCAGTAGGTGTTTATCAACCCAGAGGCCAAATATAAAGTCGTTATAGAGGGACATGCAGATGAAATTTCTTGGTATGTAAATTACATTTCTGATAATGGCTTAATATATGTAATTAGAAACGGAGGATCTGATCATCAAATTGCACCTAGTAAAATTGTAAATATCCATACTGATAAGGGAATTGTAAAGGGTGTCTTTGGCTGGCCTGCAATTCATACAAGAAATAAAGCAAAAGAAGAAGCTCCTAAACCTGACAATATTTTTATAGATACAGGTTGTGCAACAAAAAAAGAAGTTGAGGAATTAGGTGTTCATGTTGGATGTGTAATAACGTATCCAGACGAATTCCATATCTTAAATGGTGATAAATTTGTTTGTAGAGCTTTAGACAATAGAATGGGTGGGTTTATGATTGCAGAAGTTGCTCGTTTACTAAAAGAAAACAAAAAAGAGTTACCTTTTGGATTATATATTACAAATTCTGTACAAGAAGAAATTGGTTTACGAGGTGCAGAAATGATTACCCAAACAATTCAACCTAACGTAGCGATTGTTACAGATGTAACTCATGACACTTCAACACCTATGATAGATGTGAAAAAAGAAGGTGACTTAAAAATGGGTGAAGGTCCTGTGGTAGCATATGCACCAGCAGTTCAACAGAAATTACGTGATTTAATTACAAAAACGGCTACAGAAAAGAACATCCCTTTCCAGCGTTCTGCGCTCTCAAGAGCTACAGGAACAGATACAGATGCTTTTGCCTATAGTAATGGTGGGGTTGCCTCAGCGTTAATTTCTCTTCCGTTAAGATACATGCATACCACTGTTGAGATGGTTCACAGAGAAGATGTTGAAAATGTAATTAAATGATTTATGAAACATTATTAAAATTGAGGACGGAGAAACATTTTCTTATTTTAATAATTATAAGTTATCATATAGAGATAAAGCCCTACATAGATGTAGGCTTATTTTATAAAACTTTACTAATATTTAATATAAATTTTTAGAGTCTCAATTTTAATATCTTAGTTTTTATCATTATAAATCTTGGGTAATTAATCAAATTAACTGATTACCCTTTTCTAAAGATTAAACTAATTATATTTGTTCTTATGAGTGTCCAAATCATTTTTGATTCAATTATAAATAATTGGCTAATAATTTCACTTTTTTTTACAGTCGCAATTTTATATTCATCAGTAGGTTTTGGAGGTGGCTCTAGTTATTTAGCTATTTTAGCACTAACAGGTATGGCCTTTACACAAATAAGAGCAACAGCTTTATTGTGTAATATTGTAGTGGTATCAGGAAATATGTTATTGTTTTATAAGCAAGACTCTTTTAATTGGAAGAAATTATTTCCTCTTATTATATTTAGTATTCCACTATCATATTTAGGTGGAAAGCTAGAAATTTCTCAAAAAATATTTTTTATTCTATTAGGTTTTACATTATTTTTTGCTGCTATTTCTATGTGGGCTTCTAATAGAATTATTTCGTCAAATGAAAAAAAAGGTGATTTAAGTTTATCAAAGAATGCTTCATATGGTGGCGTTATTGGACTTATTTCAGGAATGGCTGGTATTGGTGGTGGTGTGTTTTTAGCGCCTTTATTACATCTCACTAATTGGGATACTCCAAAAAGAATAGCTGCATCTGCAAGTTTATTTATTTTAGTGAATTCTATAGGTGGTATACTAGGACAATATAACAATACCGGTTTTTATATTGATTGGAATTTAACGACAATTTTATTATTTACTGTATTTATTGGAGGACAGTTTGGATTGAGAATAAGTAATCACATATTTACTGCTATCCAATTAAAAAAAGCAACAGCGATTTTAATTATATTTATAAGTATTCGAATTTTATATAAATACTTATAACGCTAGTTAGATTCTTTTTTTTTGAAAGATCTAAAAATTTTGAGTTCGCGTCTTTATAATTGAATTTTATATCAATTCTGAAATACTATCTTTTAATCTATTTTTTACAATAGCAAGTATTCTTTTATTAAACTCAGAGGAGAGCTCTTTGTAAACCTCATATTCTTCAATTGTAAAATGACCAATAATGACACCTATCATTCTATTTTTAAAAGCAATATCTTTAGAAAGAGAACTTTCTATAAACCTTTTAATTCTTTGTTCACTTATACTTTTTAAATCTGTTTTTCTAACAAATGCATAGTTCTTAAAAAGCATAACTATTAAGTTATGTTGCAATTTTATAATTTGCCTTAAAGTTAAATTCTGAAATTTTTCTTCAGCACTATATCCCAAAGTCTCTTCTATTTTTACTAAAACAGGTCGTAAATCTTTTCTATTATCCATTCTTATGAGTAAATTTCTAAATTTTCAATTTCCATTTTATAATCATACTGTAAGTCTTCATGCAAAGTCCCTACTGCTTTTTTTATCATCTTAAGCTGAGTTTGGTACACATTTAATAAGCGTGAGCTTTGCCTTATTGACGGAGAAAAATCTTTTAACTTTCTACAATAGTATATTAATAACTCTGCTTCTGTTTCTTTCTTTTTGGAATATCTAATATATTTCTTTGTAAGAGTTAGAATCTTTCTAGCACTCTTTCTGATATAGAAAAAACTTTTAATATTTATATCTTCAAAAAGAAAATCTATCCGTTCTTTAACACTCAATATATAAGACTCTTCGTCATGAGATCAAATAATAAATAGGTTAACAACTCTTTATTCTCTTTCTTAAACTTAGATAAATGAAGGCATATATCCATCAATTCACTGGCGGATTTGTCAGATAATTCGTCTTTTATTTTTTTAATTGTGACTGCTTTCATTTATTATTGATCTACTACAAAAATTAAAAAAGCCTCACAAAACAAATATTTTATGAGGTTTTAAAATATAATTCATATTCTTTATTCTTTAATACTTGGAACCAATACCATTTCATTTACATCTTTTGTGTAATCAACTCCATCTACTTTAAAACCAAATAAGTTAAAGAAATCATTACTATATCCCTCTAAATCTCCTATTGATGACAAGTTTTCAGTAGTTGCAGATTCCCATAGTTTTATAACTTTAGCCTGAATGTCTTCTCGCATCTCCCAATCATCTATTCTAATTCTACCTTTTTCATCCAAAGATAAATCACCGCCATATAAACGTTCACTATACAAACGTTGAATTTGCTCAATACAACCCTCATGAAGGCCTTCTTCTTTCATTATTTTATACAATAAGGAAATATACAAAGGAATTACCGGTATTGCAGAACTTGCCTGAGTAACTAATGCTTTATTAACAGAGACATAAGCGTTTCCTTTTAAGTATTTTAAATCATCTGTAATTGTAAAAGCTTTTGCTTCTAAATCATCTTTTGCAGCACCAATCGTTCCATTTCTATAAACAGGTCTTGTAACATCTGGACCTATATAAGAATAGGCAATTGTCTTAACACCTTCTGATAAAACATTCGCTTCATTTAAAGCATCCATCCACATTTTCCAGTCTTCCCCTCCCATAACAGTTACTGTGTTTTCAATATCCTCTCCCTCTGCAGGATTGATAGATATTTCTGATACATTTCCTGTGTGAAAATCTACTGTTTTGTTGGAAAAAACCTCTCCAATTGGTTTTAAAACTGATTTAAAACGTTTACCTGACTCTGGGTGTGTTCTTACAGGTGAGGCTAAACTATAAATTATTAAGTCAATTTCCCCTAAATCTTTTTTAATCAACTCTATAACTTCATCTTTAATTTCATTTGAAAATGCATCTCCATTAATACTTTTTGCATACAAACCTGCTTTATGAGCTTCTTGCTCAAATGCAGCTGTATTATAAAATCCAGGAGATCCTGGCCTATTAGGACTTGCTGGCTTATCAAAGAAAACCCCTATAGTAGATGCATCTGAACCAAATGCACTAGTTATTCTGGAGGCTAATCCAAAACCTGTAGAAGAACCGATAACTAATACTTTTTTAGCACCATGAATCTTTCCTTTAGACTTTATATACTCGATTTGATTTTTAACATTTTGTGCACATCCTACAGGGTGTGATGTTAAACAAATAAATCCTCTTGTTCTTGGTTCTATAATCATAGTTTTTTATTGAAAATTATACCCCCCCCCTTTTTTATTTTTTAGACGATAAAAAATTTACTGTGTTGTTCTCTATTCTTTCTAAAACATTTTCTGTTGAAGCTTTTACAAAACGTTCTCCTGTAATTTGCTCATATAATTCAATGTATCGATTGGAAATTTCTATAATTTTCTCATCTGACATTTCTGGAATTTCTTGTCCATCTTTGCCTTGAAAATCGTTTTTAATTAACCATTGACGAACAAATTCTTTTGATAATTGTTTTTGAGGTTCTTTGTTTTTTTGACGATTAGCATATCCATCAGCATAAAAATAACGAGAAGAATCTGGTGTATGAATTTCATCAATCAGTACAATTTTACCATCTTTTGTTTTACCAAATTCGTATTTAGTATCAACCAAAATTAATCCACGAGATGCTGCAATTTCTGTTCCTCTTTCAAAAAGTTTTCTTGTATAATCTTCTAAAACAATATAGTCACTTTCTGATATAATCCCTTTCGACAAAATTGCTTCTCTTGTAATATCCTCATCATGATCTCCATTTTCTGCTTTTGTGGAAGGGGTTATAATTGGATTTAGAAACTTATCATTTTCATTCAAACCATCTGGCATATTAACACCACATAAAATTCTTTTCCCTAATTTATATTCTCTTGCAGCATGGCCAGACATATAACCACGAATTACCATTTCTACTTTAAATGGATCACATAAATTTCCTATAGCTACATTTTCATCAGGATTTGCAATTAACCAATTAGGAACAATATCTGATGTATCATTCATCATCTTGGTGGCAATTTGATTTAAAATCTGTCCCTTGTATGGAATTTGACGTGGTAGAATTACATCAAAAGCAGATAATCTATCTGATGCTATCATTACTAAAATTGTATCATTTATGTTATAAACTTCTCTTACCTTACCTCTATAAACAGATTTTTGTTCAGGAAATTTAAAGTTAGTTTCATTGATTGTATTCATTAATAATAGTATTGAATTTATGAGGCAAAAATAAACTTTAATTCTAAATTATTATGGTATCGAGGAAAAATAACCTCGCAAAATATCGTTTATTAAAATCAATCTGTTTCTATACTCTTATATGCAGAAATTATTCTTTTTACTAGCTTGTGTCTTACTATATCGTTATCATCTAAATATACCTGTGCTATTCCATCAACATTTTTTAAAGCTAGCAGAGATTCCTTTAAACCAGAAACTTGCTTTCTAGGAAGATCTATTTGTCCTGGATCTCCATTTATAATAAATTTTGCGCTTTTCCCCATTCTAGTCAAAAACATTTTCATTTGATTGTGCGTTGTATTTTGTGCTTCATCTAAAATCACAAATGCATTATCTAAAGTTCTACCTCTCATAAACGCCAAAGGTGCGATCTGTATAATTCCTTTTTCTAGGTGAGATTCTAACTTTTCATGAGGTATCATATCTCTTAAGGCGTCATATAGAGGCTGCATATAAGGATCTAATTTCTCTTTTAAATCTCCGGGTAAAAAACCTAAATTCTCTCCTGATTCTACTGCAGGTCTTGTTAAAATAATTTTTCTTACTTCTTTTTCTTTTAATGCTTTTACAGCTAGTGCTACTGCTGTATATGTTTTTCCAGTACCAGCTGGCCCTACTGCAAAAAGCATATCGTTCTTCTGCATTAAAGTAACCATTTTTCTTTGATTATCTGTCTGTGGCTTAATTAGCCTCCCATTAACTCCATGGAGCAAAATATTTTTAGCATTCATTACTGCAATAGTTTTATCCTCTTTACCATTTGAAGTTAGAATACGTTCGATACTATTTTCATCTAACTTATTATAACGATTAAAATATTTGATAAGCTGTTCTATTCGATTTTCAAATTCATCTAAAAGAGTTAATTCTCCATAAATTTTAAGCTTTGCACCTCTTGCTACTAATTTAATTTTAGGGAAATGATTTTTTAATTGTTCAATAGTACTATTGTATGACCCAAAAAAATCATTTGGATCTATGTCTGTCAATGTTATCGTTCTTTCGTTCAAATGCTTTAATTTATTTAAAATATTAGTTAGAATTATTATAACTAAAAATAGTAATTAAAATTACTAAATTGATTAGATTTGCTTGAAATAGTTAATAACTTTTACACAATTAATTAACAGCAAACCTTTAATGTCTTTCATAACTTTAACTACAGATTTCGGTACAAAAGATCACTTTGTAGGTGCAGTTAAAGGTGCGATATACTCTGAACTGAAAGATGCGAAAATTGTAGATATTACTCATGAGATATCTCCTTTTAATATCACAGAGACAGCATATATTTTAAAAATTCTTACAAAA
>FUWD012850908.1_pt1 | contig 11874 bp, 10 predicted proteins | sample 1063281 | NCBI WGS metagenome assembly FUWD01 (sample SAMEA79048168, study PRJEB19326) | metagenome | biome: marine
ATGGGTCTAAACCCATTCGACTTGCATGCCTTATCCACGCCGCCAGCGTTCATCCTGAGCCAGGATCAAACTCTCAATAATTTTGGAAGTGTCACCCGAAGGAGACACTTCCGGCGAAACCCGAAGGCTTCGCGACCGACTGATTTCTTCTCAAAGAAATATATAAGGACCAACCGCAAAAAATTGCGATCGACAGATTGTGAATGTTCAGTGCGTGGATAAAAAAAAGAAACTCCGTCTCCTCTTTTCAAACCGCTCTCACAGTATAGGGACCGTCCTGCATCCTGTCAAGGGGTACCCGGGACCGGGAATATTCCTCCAAAAATACGACCGACGAAACCGGCCCCGTAACCCCGAATCCGGGCCAAAAACGCGCTCCGGACTGCGGATCCGAATCGGTCGGAACGGCGCGATCCATACGGACCGCTTCGGCCGGTTTTTCCACGGACCGTTTCATTTCCGAGAAAAAATGCTACAATCGGGATACGCGGAGCACCCGATACGGGTACGCATTCCCCGTTCATCATTATCCTGACCGGTATGGATCCGAACATTTTCAAATCCTACGACATCCGCGGTATCTATCCGACCCAGCTCGACGCCGACACCGCGTATCGGATCGGCCGCGCGACGGTGGAACGGTTCGCGCTCAAAAACGTCGCGGTCGGACGGGACATGCGCGCATCGAGTCCCGAGCTGTTCCGGGAACTCGTCCGCGGACTCACCGAAGGCGGAGCGGATGTCGTCGACCTTGGTCTCGTCTCGACGCCGATGGTCTATTTCGCCGCGAGCCGTCTTCCTGTGGATTCGGTCATAGCCCTCACGGCCTCGCATAACCCGGGCGAATACAACGGGATGAAGATCGCGCTTTCCGGTGCCGTCCCCGTCGGACTGTCGACCGGACTCGCCGACATCCGGGACCGTGCGCTCTCGGGTGATTTCGCTCCCGCCGAACGGACCGGCATCGTGACCCAAGAAGACATCAAGCCGGATTACTACGACTACTTCGCATCCTTCGCGGAACTCGGCGATCGGAAATTCTCGGTCGTCATAGACTCGGCCAACGCGATGGGCGTTGTCGAACTGCCCGTCTACGACCGAATCGACGGCAATGTCTCGGTCGAAAACATCTGGAACGATCTCGAACACCCGTTCATCTGTCACGAGGCGAACCCGCTCGCGACCGAAACGCTCGACGATCTCCGTGCCAAGGTACGGGAAACCGGAGCGGATCTCGGTATGGCCTACGACGGCGACGCCGACCGGGTCGGCTTCGTCGACGAGCGTGGGGAAGTCATACCGATGGACCTCATGACCGCCCTCATCGCCCGCGAGATACTCCGGAAAAAACCGGGGTCGACCATCCTCTACGACCTCCGATCATCACGCGTCGTCCGGGAAGTCATCGAGGAGAACGGCGGGAGAGCCGTCGAGTGTCCGGTCGGACACGCCAATATCAAGCGCATGATGCGGGAAGAAGGCGCGGTCTTCGCGGGAGAGCTTTCCGGTCACTACTATTTCGAGGAAAACTCCCTCGCCGAATCGAGCACGCTCGCCGCGATACTGCTCCTGAACCGCATGGCGGAATCGGACGATACCGTTTCCGAAATCGTCGCCCATGTACGGCGCTATGTCCACTCCGGCGAAATCAACAGCGAAGTCGCGGACAAGGACGCAGTCATCGCGACGCTCCGCGCGAAATACGCGGACGGAACGGTCACCGATCTCGACGGCATCAAAGTGACCTATCCCGACTGGTGGTTCAATGTCCGCCCGTCGAACACCGAACCCCTGCTCCGGCTCACGCTCGAAGCCGAAACAGCCGAGGCTATGGAAGAAAAGAAAGCCGAACTCCTCGGCATCATCCGGGGAACGGGACGCTGAATCCCGAAACGAAAACGGACCTCCGATCGGAGGTCCGTTTTTTGTTCCGGACTACAGTAGGAATCCGACCCGTTCCTTGACCTCTCGGAGTTTTGCCGCGGCGATAGGACGCACGCGGTCGGCACCTTCATGAAGGATGCGAAGCGTTTCCTCGTCGGAAAGCGCCGCCACCTTTTCCCGGAACGGGACAAGGAAGTCGACGACGACTTCGGCGAGGTCCGTCTTGAAATCGCCATATCCCTTTCCCTCGTACTTTGCCTCAATATCCGTGACCGGAATACCAGACAGGAGCGTGTAGATATTGATAAGATTCTTCAGTGCCGGCTTGTCGTCGCGATACACGATGTCCGACCCGCTGTCGGTCACGGCCTTCTTGATCTTCTTTCGTACCGTCTCGGCATCGTCGGCAAGCGCGATCGCGTTATAGGCGCTGGTCGCCGACTTGGACATTTTCCTCGTCGGGTCGTCAAGCCCCATGATGCGCGCGCCTTCCTTCATGATCCGCGCCTCGGGGATCCGGAAGGTCTCGCCGAATCGGTCATTGAACCGCCGCGCGAGCGTCCGTGTAAGCTCGACATGCTGAAGCTGATCGTCCCCCACCGGCACGACCGCCGTGTCGTAGAGCAGTATATCCGCCGCCATAAGGACCGGATAATCGAACAGACCCACTCCGACCTTGTTGAAATGCTCCTTCAGTTCGACGAGTCGCCGACGCACAAGCATCGTATCGTCATATCGCGCCGCCGATTCCAGCTCTTCCACGTCGAATCCGGACTTGCTCTTGAACTGCGTCATCTTTGTCAGGTCGCCGTTCTTCGCGATCGTGTTGAGAAGCCACATGAGCTCCGCGTGTTCCGGAACGTGCGACTGGATGAAGAGCGAGGACTTGGCCGGATCGATACCCGCCGCAAGGTAGGTCTTCGCGATCTCGAGCGTCTTTTTGCGGAGGGTTTCCGGGTCCTGCGGGACGGTGATCGCATGCATGTCCACCACACAGAATATGGACTCATATTCGTCCTGCAACCCGACCCACTGCTTCACGGCACCCAGGTAGTTCCCGATATGCAGATCCCCCGACGGCTGTATGCCCGAAAAAATGCGCTGTTTCATGGCGTTCCGTATTGCCCGATTACCAATCCATTGTAGCATACGGCCCGAATGAAAGGAAAAGACGGAAAAGACTCCCCTTTCGGGGAGCCTGTCCGGGTCCGATACGCGTCTGTCGAAGCTTACACCTCGACTACGACCGGCAGGACCATCGGCCGCCGTTCCGTCTTGGTGAAGAGGAACTGCCCGACGACATCGCGAATCTGATTCCGGACGAGATCCCAATCGATGGACGTCTCGGCCGAAGTGGTGTTCTTCACGACCTGCTGGACTTTTCGTTTCGTCTCATTCACGAGGTCGAAGTTCTCCTTCACGTGGATGAATCCGCGGGACGTGATCTGCACGCCTCCGACGATACTCTTGGTCTTCGAGTTCAGGATAACCGTGATGACCACCATGCCGTCGGCGGACAGCATCTGTCGGTCTCGCAAGACGACATTGCCCACATCGCCCACGCCGAGCCCGTCGATGAAAACATAGCTCGAATCCACCTTCTTCGGCAGGATCTTCGCCATGTCTTTCCCGTCGGTCTCGAACGCGTTCCCGTTGTCGAGCACGAAGACATTCTTCTCCGGAAAACCGATCCGATACGCGATCTTCGCAGCTTCCTTGAGCATGTAGTGATTGGCGTACACCGGCAGGAAATAGGTCGGCTGCACCTGTCGGAGCATTTCCTCGATGCCGAGCGCGGTTGAGTGTCCGCCGATGTGCACATCCATGATCTCGGAATGGATCACGTTGTCGCACTTGCGGTACAGGTTGTCCTTGAGCCGCTGGATCGAGCGCTCGTTCCCCGGAATGACCGAGGAGGAGAAAACGACCGTATCCTTTTTCTGCAACTTCACGTCCTTGTCGTTGTCGGTCACGATCCGCGCGAGCGCGGCGTTCGACTCGCCCTGCGCCCCGGTGCAAATCACGACGATCCGATCGTCCCCGTATTTGTGGATATCCTTGACGGGAATGATCGTCTCGGGCCTGGTCTTGATATACCCGAGTTCCTTGGCGATCTCCATGTTTTTCTTCATGCTGTATCCCATGAGCGCCACTTTCTTCCCGAGGGATTCCGCGTACTCCACGATATAGCCGATACGGCGGACCTGTGACGAGAACGTCGCGAGGATGACCCGGCCCGGCGCTCCGGACAGCAACGCCTTCAGGTTCCGATGAGACTCGGCTTCCGACGGAGGAAGACCTCCCTTTATAGCGCCGAGGCTCTCGAGCATGAGAATGGTCGGGCGAGGCAGGTCGGCCAGATGCCGGTACGAGATATCCTTTTCCTCTATCGGATCGTTCGTGATGGTCCAGTCGCCCATGTGGACGACCGTTCCGGCCGGAGAAAGGAGCGCGATACCGACGGCATCCATGATGGAGTGTTCAACTTCGAAGAACCGCGCCTCGAAGGCGCCGAGTCGGATCGTGTCCCGGATGTCCCCGATACGGATCGGCTTGAGCCGGGATGCCGCCCCCTGCTCATGATCATCGACCTTGTGTTTGATGAGGGCGAGCGTCAGGTCGCGGCCGATGATCGGCGGATACCCGAGCTGCTTGAGCAGGATCGGCGCCGCGCCGATATGATCAAGGTGTCCGTGCGTGAAAATCACGCCGCGGATCCGTTTCTCCTTGCCCTTGAGATAATTCACGTTCGGAACGATGTAGTCCACGCCCGGCATGTCTTCCTCGGGCCACTGAACGCCCATGTCGACGATGACGATATCCTCGCCGTACTCGAACACGGTCATGTTCCGTCCAACCTCTTCCTGTCCGCCGAGCGGGATGATGCGGAGATGATTTCCCGCCGGAGGAAGATCGCTTGCGACATTCTTCCCCTTCGCGGTCGCGAGTTCTATTTTCGCGGGAAACTGCGGGCGTCGGGCGCCACGGTTCCCGGACTGCTTGCGCGAAGACTTTTTCACCGGAGCGCTTCCATCGGGACGGGATACTCCGTTTGACGGCTGTGCCGACCGGTTCGCCTGAGAATCCCCTTGTCGGACGGGCTCCTTCGGCTTCGCCGTCTGATGCGACGGTCGACGATTCCTCCGGTCTTCCTTGTGGGAATCCTGCGGAGAGGCCTTATAGGCCTGACTGCGCGCGACGACCCCCTCAAAAGAACCGACCGCGAGCGCGTCCTTCAATCCGGAAGCGATAATATCCGGGCCTTGGCCGATTTTCCGTCCCTCCGGCGAAACCGCCGTCGGCCGGTCGGAAGCGGCCGGCTTCCGATTTCCACGACGCGGGAAGCGCCGTCTGTTTCCGCCGGAAAGGCTTCCGGCACCGTTTGTGGCGGGCGTCGTGCCGTTTCCGCCGGTCATATTCGATTCATTCATACTGATATTCTTTTCCATTGATTCCGGAGAATGTCCGACGGGCCGGCATACCGGCACGACGGGACGAATCCCCTTCCATGATTATGCTGACAGATGTCCGTTCGGCTGTTCCCGGAGCATCGGAATGCGCCACGGAACGACCGGAAAGAAGCGTACTAGATCGGCTTTCCTTTCGACCGCGGGACAAAACCCGCCGAAAAGCGTTTCTTAATACGATATCGTCATTGTGCCGAAGGGGAGATTTGAACTCCCACATCCTTTCGGATACAGCGCCCTGAACGCTGCGTGTCTACCAATTCCACCACTTCGGCAAATATATTTTCAATCGATGTCCCGCCGTCCATCCGGAGAATGGGGATACCGGCCGTCCGTTCGTGGACGCCCGATATCCCCATGGACCGTTCTAGACGAGCATCTTCTTCAGCTTCTCCACCGACTCGACCGGCGTCGGATCGATGCCCGTCGACAGCGCGAGATGATAGGAAGTGAAATCCGCAAGAAGAAGAGACGAGAATACCCTATTAAACACGTTTTCTCCTTCCATGTCAAGTATTTCGACAGGAATGCCTTGTTCCCGCAATAATCCGGAAGTCACCTCGAACCGCTTCAGGTTCCTCGGATGGTCCTCGGAATCACGGAGCATGATAATCTGGAACGGGCCCTGCGGGTTCGTATACCCGACCATCTCGTTATGATTGAGTTCCGGAAAGAAATTCCAGAACGCCGGCGTCTTGGCGTTCTCGTTGAACTTTATCTTCCAGACCATCGCGATGGACTTGTACCGCGGCGACGCATAGACGACCGGCGTCTTCCCCTTGCAGATGAGCGACAGGGTCTTTCCCTGTCCTTCGATCGCTTCAAGCCGCGAACGGAGATATGCCGCCCCGGCCTCGATCTCTTCCCGCATGTCCGGCACCAAACCCTCGTTTACGAGCACCTGATACAGCGCTCCGAAGAAATATCCCGTGCCGAGCCTCGGCTGAAAATCCGGGAACGGGATCGGGAGCCTGACATGCGGGATCCCTTCCCGGGAACAGATTTCCTCGATCTTTCCACCGCTCGATATGCCGATGGACGGAAGTTTCTCCGCAATGGCGGTCTCGAACGCCTCGACGGTCTCCTCGGTATTCCCCGAATACGAGGCGAATACGTTCAGGGATCGGCGCGCCTCCCACGGGAGCTCGTAAAACCGGTTCTGGTAAATAGAAATCGGTTCCGGAATCAACCCCCGCCGCGCGAGATCGGAAAGATAGATCCGGAAAATGTTTCCGGGCAACGCGGAGCCGCCCATACCGGAAATCATTATCGACCGGAGCCCTTCGTGAGCCGGGAACCGGACATCTTCGGCGAGGCGCATCCCCTCGGAGAACTGTCCCGGGCTCTCGAGTATCATCCGGCGGAAATCCGACGGATCACCGACCATCTTCATTTCCTTCCCATCCATACGCGTATCCTTATGCGTTTTAGTATCCGTTTCGATTCCTTTTCAAGGCGTCCTATCCGCGCGACCAGATCCGTTTCGTCTCGATATACCATGTTCCGATTCCGGAGAATCGCGACGGTGGCCGGTTCACAATCTGGATATCCCACCCCCTCACCGCGTCCGACATGATCGAAAATCCGTCGGGACTGTACAGGAATACGGCGGGATTCCGACGCGACAGGATTCCGAGGAACGCGCTCAGCAGTTCGTCCCGTTTCGCCGGATCGGCCTCGCCCCGAAGACTCTCCAGCGCGCTATCGGCATCCTTGTCCTCGAACATGGCGTAATTGAGTCCCGAGTCACCCTTCTCCGAAGAATGCCAGAACGAATAGAAATCCGGGTTGACGCGTATGTCTTCACCATACAACAGGGCTTCGTACTCACGGGGTCGGATACGATCGCGGTTCAGGTCGATAAACGGCATGACATCGACCGAGACATCGGCTCCGATTTCCCGCCACTGCGCACGGAGCAGTTCGGCGGTCAGTTTCACTTCCGGCCAATCCGGAACCAACAGTGTGAACGCGATCCGGGCATCGTCCTTTTTCCGGATACCGTCGTCCCCCTTCGTCCAGCCCTTTTCCTCGAGTAATGCGTTCGCCCCACCGACATCGAAGGAAACGGGGGAAGCGGACGGATTCCCCTCCATGAAGGGCAGGAACGGCAGGGGCGTGGCGATCCCCCGACCGGCAAGGACATCGCGGACGAGCGCATCGCGATCGGTCGCCATGGAAAGCGCCTGCCGGACCTCGTCGTACCCGAGCGGAACGCTCTTCACGGGATTCAAGAACACGGCAAACATTCTCGGGAGATGGAACGGGTGAACTGCCGTCCCCTTCCTTCCGACAAAGCCCTCTCCCTGCGCCGAGGATATCATGCTCATGCCCATGATTTCCTTCTTTTCATAGGCGGAAACCATCGCCTCCTCATCGGGGTAGAAGCTGAAATCGAGTCTCGTAATATACGGTTCACCGTCGACATGTCCCGGAAACGAACGGAGTTCGCAGGACAGGATATTCCCATCAGCATCCTTTTTCAGACTTCCGAAACGATACGGTCCGGAACCTATCGGGGAAAGATTAGCGTCGGCCAGAGCGAAACGGTCCGGAGGAACGGATGCCCACACATGCTTCGGAAGGATACCGACCGTCAGATACTCACGGAAGCCGGTATACGGTTTGCTCAGGATGAACGCGATCGTCCGATCGTCACGGGTCTCGACGGCGACGCCCTGCCATGCCTGGCGAAGCGGACTCCGATAGGCGGGGTCCTTGATCGCGCCGACCGTGAACGCCACATCCCCGACGGTAACCGCCTCACCGTCATGCCAGGTCGCCCCCTCCCGAAGCCTGACGACATAGGTCAGTCCGTCGGAAGAAACCTCGACGGTTTCGGCAAGCCGGTTTTCGAGTTTTCCGTCCGCATCATATCCCAAAATCCCCGAATAGATGACGGACACGAGATCCTCGTCGACGGCATTCACCGAAGAGAGAATCGGATTCACATACCGGGGCTGTCCGACGATCCCCTCGACGTACCGTCCGCCGTACTCGGGAACTTCCTCGGTCGTCGCGAGATATGCCGCGCCGAGCCAGAACAGAAAGGCGCCGACGGCACACAGGGAAAGAACGACAAGAATCGCCTTGTCACGAAAACGGAGCATCCCAAACAGGGCGACTGGTCCGAATTCCCTGAACTTCGAAAATATATCCTTGAAAAAGATACGCGTGCGTTAGGAATAAGATGCCGAGCTTCGGCCGGAAACCGCGAAATCCGTGCAACCCCGGACCGATCCGGAAGACTGTACGGATCTTACGGGGAGATCAGGAGACGCTGGCGTTTACGATTGCCAGGATTAGGAATGCCGCCCCGAGGACGATGGACGCGTAAAACAGGAATTTCTCCACGCCACGCTTCGTATAGTATCCGCCGAAATCGCCGCCGAACGAAAGACCCGCATCCGTTCCGCGGTTCTGCAGCAGGATGGAGACAATCAACAGTACCGACACGACAAGCTGTATCGAAAGGAGTGTGTTCATAATGGTCGGAAAAAACGGCATGCGACCTGCGATACCACCTCGAAAGTATAGGAGAAAACTGGGCGTTCGTCAAAGGGATTCTTACTTTTTGACTTATCTAAAGTAAAAATCATCAACCGATGCCACGGAACCAAGCTCGGTGAACTTCCCCTTTTTCCCGCGACGATAGATACCGAGAAGCAATCCGGTCATGGCGAACGATGTCAGAAGGGAGCTTCCGCCATAGGAAAAAAACGGAGCAGGAATACCGGCGACGGGAACCAGACCGACATTCATTCCGATATTGACGGCTATCTGAACAAGAAAATATACCTGTGCCCCGACCGCGATGAGATATCCGGCATTGTCCCCGGCCCGGTCGGCGATTCTCCAGACGCGGAACAGGAACACCCCGTACGCGAAAAGGATCGCGCCCGCCCCGACGATCCCGAGTTCTTCCGTGGCGGTCGCGAAAATGAAGTCGGTATGTTTTTCCGGAAGAAATCCGAGCTGCGACTGCGACCCGTACCCGACCCCTTTCCCGGAAATCCCGCCCGAGCCGACCGCTATCATCGCCTGTATGACATTGTATCCGCTTCGGAGCGGATCGGATTCCGGATGAAGGAAGACCTCGATACGGGAACGCTGATATTCTTCGAGGAAAAACCAGCTCGTCGAGACGACAATCACTCCCGTGAGTGCCAAGATGAGCGCATGTCGGATCCGTATCCCCGAGACGAGCGTCATACCGCCCCAGATCGCGGCAAGCGTGAGCGCGGACCCGAGGTCCGGTTGCCGCAGCACGAGGAAAACGAGCAGAAACGAAAGGACGAGTGAGGCGACGATGCGGACCCATTCCCCGAGCTCCGTCCGCTTAGCGACGATGAACCGGGCAAGAAACACCACAAGCGCGATCTTTGCGGCCTCCACGGGCTGAAACCTGGCGAATCCGAAGGAAATCCATCCGGAGGTCCCGTTGACGGTCCGACCGAACAGAAGCACGAGCACCAAGATAAGTATCGCGAGAAAATACAGGTGCGTCCCGTATCTGACGATATGCCGATAATCGAGATACGAGAAAAAGATCATAATCGCGATGCCGAACCCGCCGAAAACCGCCTGTCGGAGAAAATAACTTCCCGAAAGCGACCACGGACTCCCGGTCACCGACAGTCCGTACAGCGAAAGCAAACCGACCCCGAATATGAACAGGGCGGACGCGATCAGGATCCAATCGGTCTCAAGAATGCGTTTTACCATACGATAGCCACAAATCCATAAGGTCCGTAAAGCCGAAAGGACGCGACAACGGAGCATGTTTTCGACTCCTTCTCCCCGTTCCCCGTTCCCCGTTGTTAGTTGTTAGTTGTCAGTTGTCAGTTGTCTATCGAAGACTCTGAAACTGTTCGGTGCCCGTGCGATAACGTCCGATGAACGAATCCTCTCGGTAGAAATCCGCATCGACTTCCGTATCGACCGTCGCGACCTCTCCTGGAAACGCGTTCGGAAACCGAAGCATAAAGTCGCGGACATCGCCGGACAGCAGCGTGTTCATCTCGGTCCGATTGAGAGCGACCGGCACCCCCGAAACATCACGCAATACGACCGTGACGGCGACCGAACGAAAATCGAACGGGCTGTCGTTTCGGAGGGTTCCAAGCGCCTCGCCGAAAAAGGGTCCCGAAGACACCTTCTCGTACCGAGCCTGATACACGGAAAGCTCCGGCCGTTCCTGATATCCGGAAAAGCGCTGCCACATCGCGTCGCGGAACACGATCTCGACTGCGGCGGGTATTCCGGAAACGGGTATTCCCAATCCGAGAACGTATTTCGACTCCTGGGGAAGGATGAATCCGGTCCCGGGCATACGGCCGACTTCCGCCCCCGAGGCATCCCGCAGTATCAGGTCGTATCCGATCGACGAGGCGCCAATCATATCGTTCGGATTATACACCCTCACCACCGCGTCATACTCGCCAGAACGGTTCCCCGGAACGGAAACCGCCTCACGGATCATGAACGGCTCCGGGTCAAAAATCTCCGGACAATCGGCCGAGCAGGGTCCGCCGCAATCCATACCGGTCTCGTCCCCATTCATGCGCCCGTCGAAACAGGTCGCGGACGGTCGGACGATGAGAAAAACGGCCGTGAAAAATATACCGGAAGCGGCGAGCGCAACCGACACGATTCTGACACGCTTCAACAGGCGTTGTGCATTGGTCATACGAAATCAGTCTATAAATATCTCTCTCAAATCTCAACGCGGATATAAACCTAAAAATCCGCTTGCCGGCTGAAATCCGAAAATTTCGGCTGCAAACCATTCAAAAATCGTCAGGTTATGATAGTAGTCTTCCTCATTTTTCATGGTTTTCTCTCGAAATTTTCGGATGTACAGCACGACATGAGATTTGAGAGAGATACTAAGATCGAACGTCCCCACGGTCACACAATCACACATCATCGCTTCCGGCTCTCAGACCGTACGAACACTTCTTATTCTATCACATTTCTCCACAGAAAAAACGGCCTTGCGGCCGTCTCTCCGAAGTCGTTACCGACTCTCCCTGAAAATCATGGTCTTGGCGGTGACCTACTCTCCCCCGCCATCACAGCGAAGTACCATCGGCGCGGACAGGCTTAACTGCCGAGTTCGGAATGGGATCGGGTGTACCCCCGTCGCAAAAACCACCAAGACTATGATTTCCAGAGAGGTCGGAAGCTTCCTGTTGCCAACCGAAAAAAGGAAAGTTTAGAAGGTATGTGGACATATTAGTACTTCTCGACTCAACCCCTCGCGGGGCTTCCATCTGAAGCCTATCAACCTCGTCATCTCCGAGGATATCCTATCCGTACAAGTACGGAAAACTGCCTTATCTTGAGCCTGGCTTCCCGCTTAGATGCTTTCAGCGGTTATCCTACCCGAACATAGCTACCGAGCAGTGCTCCTGGCGGAACAGCTCGTACACCAGAGGTTCGTTCTTCCCGGTCCTCTCGTACTAGGGAAGAGATCTCTCAAGCAGTGGCGCCCACAGCAGATAGGAGACCAACCTGTCTC
>FUWD013314421.1_pt5 | contig 11873 bp, 10 predicted proteins | sample 1063281 | NCBI WGS metagenome assembly FUWD01 (sample SAMEA79048168, study PRJEB19326) | metagenome | biome: marine
TGAAGGGCTCAATCCCGCAGCCGCTCACTTACTTAATTGATAACGCCAGTGAAGTCGAACTAGACGAATCGGTGAGTAAACCCAAAGCCGCCACACCTGCCCGCCTCGGTCGCCACTCCCGTCGAATCACCGAACGCGAAGCCCAGCGGATTGCAAGTGCACTCCTGAAGGGCGAGGTCACCGAAGCGAACTTGGCCGAACCAGAAGAAGTGTTCACCCTAAACACTTCGGCGCTGATTGCACTCCTTAAGAGTGCCCAAGAGCACCACTCCGGCGTATGGATCGGTTACGCCGAAGCAGATGGCAGTACCAGCACCCAAATTGTCGAACCTATTCGAATGGGCGACGGCACCATGACCGCATTTGATCACGGCAGCGCCAATGTTCGCACTTTCGCAATCTCACGAATCAGCGGAATCGCACCCGCCCAGCTGAACGAGATCAACAACTAAACGTCAACACGTTCAGTCGCCGTTGACATCTCGGCAAGATTCGCAGCTATTGGTTCGATTCCGATTCCAGGCCCGGTGGGAACCGCCAGTTGGCCGTTATCAAGAACGAAAGGCTCGGTGACATCTTCCTTGTAGTACCGGCTTGACGCGCTGGTATCTCCGGGCAATGTGAATCCGGGCAACGCGGCCAGCGCAATATTTGCCGCTCGACCAACTCCCGTTTCCAACATTCCTCCGCACCACACGGGGATTTCCTTCTCAACACACAGGTCATGAATATCGCGTGCGGTAAGGAACCCACCGACCCGGCCGGGTTTAATATTCACAATCGTTGTTGCGCCGAATTCGATGGCGCCTTCAGCCGAGTCAACGGAAAGAATTGATTCATCCAAACAAATTGGCGTTGACACCACTGAAGAAATCAGTTTGTGACCCAAAATGTCGTCTTCCGGTAACGGCTGTTCGATTAGTAGCAAATCGAATTCGTCAAATCTTGCTAGGTGCTCAGCATCACTGCGACGATACGCCTGATTCGCATCCACCTGCAATGGGACTCCCGGCCATTCATTGCGAACCGCGCGCAATGCATCTAAGTCCCAGCCGGGCTCCACCTTGAGCTTGATTCGACGGTAACCCTGTTCTACATACTGGCCGACCTCTTGGATTAAGTCCTCAATCGAGCTAGGAATCCCAACGCTCACACCGCAATCAACCCGGTCACGCACGGCTCCCAAAAACTCACCGAGCGAAAGATTTCGTTCCTTTAACCACAGATCTAGTAAAGCTGTTTCAACTGCACTCTTGGCCATCGGGTTTCCCTGCATGACGGCAAGAGCTGCGCGCACTGAATCCGGAGCCGGCGTTGAGTCAGCCGCACTTTCACCAACAAGCGGCGCCAATGTTGGGATCAAAAAATCGCGCATGACATTTACCGCACCGCGCGTGTATTCCGCGCTGTAACCAGGCCATGCCATGGTCACGCATTCACCCCATCCACTTACCCCGTTGTCGCTGACAGCTTCAACCAGCACGACGTCACGGACACTCTGTGAACCAAAACTAGTTCGAAACGGTCGAACCAGCGGAATCTCAAGACTATGAATTACAAATGAAATACTCATGTGCACACCCTTTCACTAATCACGAACCACGAACCACGAACCAACTATTCGTTTTCAGTTATGTCGAGCACGTAGTCACCATGTAGCGTGACTCCGATAATTTCCCGCCCTGCCGCAAACTCTCGCAGCAGGTTTTCTCGCATGACAAAGCGCCATTCGCGTGCAGCATCTGGATCACTTGCTCGCAAGGACACAATGTCTTCTGGTGCTTCCACCACGATCTGCGTGTCGGTCAGCTCAGTGATTGGACCCAACTCGCCGCGAGCTGCCGCACGCGCTCGATCTCCTGTTAAATCCCACCATGCAAAAACTCGATCAGACTCTTCCCCTACATTTATGGCATCTGTCATTGAGCCATAAAAATTCACTTCGTAGTCACGAACACTCACACCAAGGTTCACCAAGTTCAAGCGTGCATTTCGCGCAACGAGCGGGTCAAACGTCCACACAATCGTGTCGATCCCGCGGCTCAACGCCCACCAACGTTGGTGCGCCTTTATCAAGGTACCTATCCGCTTATTTCGATACGGCTCCAACACGCCGGCCATATGCGAATGCAAATGCAAATGATCTGGAACTCCTACCAAGCTTTCATGTACGCCGACAACTGCCAGTGCGGCGGCGACCGGTTCACCCTTGATATAAGCGGCTGAGCAATACCCACCAGAATGTGTGATCGCGCGCAGAAGATTCGGTGGTACCTGCGTCCCACCATTGAGTGGTGGCCAAACCAGATCAAATATTTCCTGGGCATCGCTAATTTCTGTTGCAACTTCAAGGGATCGAATTTCGATCCCCGAATCGGCACATGCGTTCTTCCACATCTGCGCTGCCTCACTCACAATTCCAGCAACTTCCTTGTCACTGAGGCCGTTAAAGTGCATCGCACTACCGTAGCGTCTATGGCAATTGAACCAATGCTCCCCGCGATGCTCGACACACTCAAAGAACTCGTGGAGTGCGAGTCCCCCACCAGCGACTTGGCATCCGCGCATGCGGTCACCCGAATAGCACAGCGACTTGGAAACGACTGGCTACCCACCCCCGCAAGAATTGAAGAACACGACGGACGCCCGGTGTGGCGCTGGGGACCAGATGCGCCAAGTGTCCTGCTACTTGGTCACCTTGACACCGTGTGGCCGGTCGGGACCCTTGTCAATATTCCCTTCGGTATCAACGGTGATCGCCTGACAGGCCCAGGCGTTTTTGACATGAAGGCCGGAGTTGTTCAAGGCTGGGCGGCAATTAAAGAATCCGGACTTACTGAGACAAGTGGTATCGGAATGCTGCTCACCACCGACGAGGAAACCGGATCACAGGCATCTCGCAGGTTGATAGCGCAGGCAATCACGAACGCGAAAGCCGTCATCGTTCTCGAGCCTTCACTTGGGGGCGCACTCAAAACGCGTCGCAAGGGCACCTCCAACTACCTCATGCGATTTCACGGGGTGGCATCCCACGCAGGCCTGGATCCAGATCGAGGAGTTAATTCACTTGTTGCCGCAGCCGAGTTCATCCTTGCAACTAAACAATGGGGCAGCCAGGAACACGAAACTTCGGTGACTCCGACCGTAAGCAAATCCGGCACCACCACCAACACTGTTCCAGATCTCGCAGAAGTCCACGTCGATGTTCGCGCATGGAACCGTGGCGAACAGGAACGCGTCGACGCGACAATCCGTGCATTCACTTCAATGTTGCCCGTGACTATTGAAATCGTTGGTGGCATTGACCGACCCGCCATGGAAGCCGTCATGAGTGTCGATCTATTCACTTTGGCCAAGCAGCTCAACGGTGAACTTAGCTACCCAGACCTCACTGAATGTGCGGTCGGCGGCGCAAGCGACGGGAACCTCACCGCCGCTGCCGGCATTCCCACGATCGACGGCATGGGCGCGGTCGGGGACGGTGCTCACGCAGATTTCGAGTGGGCGTCAATCAGTGCGATGCCCCACAGGGCCGAACTTCTCGCCGCGATGCTTACGAAGTTACTCGAAGATTAAGCAATTACACGCACGTTCAACGCCAGCCACGGCCCCTGAACCCACTCCGCGGTAAGGTTGCCTGTTCGCCAGAAATAAGAGCCCGAAGGATCTAACCCCCAAGCACGAACGACATGAGAGCAGGACATGACCGACGGCCCCCTAATTGTTCAAAGTGACAAGACCATGCTCCTCGAGGTCGATCACGCGGATTCTGCGGCCTGCCGCAAGGCAATTGCACCATTTGCCGAACTTGAACGAGCCCCCGAGCACATTCACACCTACCGACTGACCCCCCTTGGTTTATGGAATGCACGAGCCGCCGGGCACGATGCCGAGAGTGTGATCGACACACTCATTCGATACTCCCGCTACCCCGTATCGAATTCACTACTTATTGACATTGCCGAAACTATGTCGCGCTATGGCCGTTTACAGATTAATAGTGATCCCGCTAACGGACTGATCCTGCAAGCACTTGACGTTGCCGTCCTTGAAGAGGTACTCAAGAGCAAGAAAGTCGCGCCACTTCTCGGAGTTCGGATCGACGACACCACGGTTGTCGTGCACCCCAGCGAACGCGGACACCTCAAGCAAGCGCTCGTCAAACTTGGTTGGCCCGCTGAGGACGTCGCCGGTTATGTTGATGGCGAACGTCACTCGATCTCCCTCAAAACTGACTGGCAAGCAAGGGAATATCAAATCCACGCCGCTGACGGTTTCTGGCACGGCGGCTCAGGTGTTGTCGTTCTTCCATGCGGTGCAGGTAAAACACTCGTTGGCGCTCTGGCCATGTACCGCGCGCAAGCGACCACGCTGATCCTGGTGACAAACACAGTGAGTGCCCGTCAATGGAGGGATGAACTACTCAAGCGCACCAACCTCACGGCAGATGAAATCGGCGAGTACTCGGGCGCGAAAAAGGAAATTCGCCCAGTAACAATTGCCACCTATCAAGTCATGACCACCAAACGCCAAGGCATTTATCCACACTTAGAAGTCTTTGATTCCCGCGACTGGGGCTTAATAATTTACGATGAGGTTCATCTACTTCCCGCTCCAATCTTCCGCTTCACCGCCGACATCCAATCCCGCCGGCGCCTAGGTTTAACAGCCACCCTCGTCCGCGAGGACGGTCGCGAGTCCGACGTCTTTTCATTGATCGGGCCCAAGCGCTACGACGCTCCTTGGAAGGAAATCGAAAACCAGGGTTATATTGCACCAGCGGACTGTGTCGAGGTTCGAGTCACAATGCCCGAACCTGATCGCATGGCGTACGCCGTCGCCGAACAAGAAGACAAGTACCGCATGGCTGCAAGTGCTGCGGAAAAGATTGAGATTGTTGAGGCACTCGTCCACCAGCATGAAGGTGAGCAGATCCTGGTGATCGGTCAATTCCTTGACCAACTTGCCGAGCTTGGTGAACACTTAGATGCGCCCGTAATCACCGGTGCAACGAGCGTGAAGGAACGTGAGCGTCTCTACAACCAGTTTCGCACTGGCGAGGTCAAACTCCTCGTTGTAAGCAAGGTCGCGAACTTTTCAATCGACCTCCCGGAAGCAACGGTCGCGATCCAAGTCAGCGGTTCCTTCGGTTCCCGACAAGAAGAAGCCCAACGTCTTGGCCGGATCCTTCGACCAAAGTTCGACGGTCGCACCGCGCACTTCTACTCGGTTGTAACCCGCGACACCCTCGACGCTGACTTCGCGCAACACAGGCAGCGCTTTCTCGCCGAGCAGGGTTACTCCTACCGGATCATCGACTCCGCTGATTTGGCATCAGGAAGTTAGGCGCACCGAACAGTGACGAAGCTATGACCAAGCCATGACCAACCCGACAAGCACCGATGTCGTGTTGACCCCGAAAGTAATTGGCCTCTCGATCGCAATTGGTGTTGTCGGTAGTTTCTTCGGATTCACGTTCCTTGAAATCGCAACAAGCGGGCAACGAATCCTGTTTACCGAGTTGCCCGAGCACTTCGGATTCGACCAAGCGCCCTGGTGGTGGATCACTGCCGTCCTACTTCTCGGGGCAACCGTCGTGTTCCTCGCCCACAAATTGCCAGGCAAAGCAGGTGAAGGCCCTCTTAACGGTTTCCACTTTGACGAGCCACCCTCCAAAGCACCCGGAATTCTCCTCGCCGCGTTCGGCACGCTGCTCTTTGGTTTCGTCCTTGGACCTGAAGCACCAATCATTATTTTGGGAACCACCGTCGGCGCGCTCATGGTGCGCAAACAGCAACCAAGTGTTGTCACACTTGCCATGTTTCTCGGTGGACTGGCAGCTATCGGCACCGTGTTTGGAAATCCGTTCATTACGATTTTCATGGTTCTCGAGTTCGTCGCTGTCGGAGCAGCCCCCGCAGCAATCCTCCTCCCCGGACTGATCGCCCTCGGCGCGGGCTTTCTAGTTCAAACTGGACTCGGCAACGTCCCAGGCCTTGGTGTTCACAGCCTCTCGGTCCCTGGGATGCCCGAATACACGTCAATCACAGTGTGGGATCTCGTCCTTGGCGTCGCTGTCGCGCTCATTACCGCAATTCTCGTTGGCGCATTCAGACTTCTCGCCCTTACAATCGCAACCCATGCCAGCAGGCGTCCCACAGTTTTGATCTTCGGCTCCGCAATCGTCACGGCGGCCCTCGCAATCTTCCTTACCGAAGTTTTCGGCCTCAACCCCAACCTGCTGCTCTTCTCTGGCCAGACCGGCATGCCCGATCTGATCACACAAACGTCCCTCGGGACGGTCATTGCGATCTTCGTCGCTAAAGCATTCGCCTACTCATTTGCCCTCGGTGGCGGATTCCGCGGTGGTCCAATTTTCCCCGCAACTTTCCTTGGCGTCGCAGTCGGTGTGTTGGCAATTTTGTTCTTCCCCGAAACTAATCTCAGCCCAATGACCGCAGCCGGTATCGCAGCCGCAGCCGCCGTCATGCTCCGCCTGCCATTTACCTCCGCGATCCTGGCGCTACTTCTAGTCAGCGCGGGTGGAGCCTACGTCGCACCCTTCGCAATAATCGGTGCCATTGCCGGCTACCTCGTGCGCGTGCAAATGGATCAGCGAATTACTCAACCGAATAGCAACGCTCCTACTGACGGTCTCACTCCCAGGTAACTCGCCCTCTCGCATTTACTCAAAACTTGGGTTCATCTGGTGGGTCGGTCGTACTGGTGTTCACAGCGTTGGTGTTCACAGCGTTGGTGTTCACAGCGTTGGTGTTCACAGCGTTGGTGTTCACAGTGTCGGTTGCTACCAGCGGTGGCGGGTGGTGTCGGTAGATGAGCCCGTCGGGGCTGATCCAGGTGCAGGTCCCGTCGGGTTTGCTGTCGGTAATTTCCCACCGGCCGTGGGTTTTGAGTTGATGGTGGCGCACGCATAAGGCGCCGAGGTTGCCCACATCGCTGCCCCCGCCTTCATCCCAGGGCTGCACATGATCGATCTGACACTTTGTCGCGTTGCGATGACACCCGGGGAAGCGACACACACCGTCGCGCGTGGTGATCAGCCGGCGCAGCACCCCGGTGATTTGGTAGCGCCTACGTCCCACGTCAAGAACATGTCCGGTATCACTGATGGCTACGGGTCGGGCAAATACTCGCACCGCCGGGTCGCTGAGTAGCTGAGCAAAATCACACCCCAGGGAGTTTGTGCTAGCACTGGCTTGGGCTTGAAGTTCGGTGATGGGCACGGTCAGATCCAGGGTCATATTGACAACGATCGGCATCAGATCAGTTGCACCACTGGGCGGATTCGTGCCCGGCGTGCCCTGGAGTGTTGGCGTGCCCGGGAGTGTTGGCGTGCCGAAGATTAGGGCTGCCAGGGCGTGGCCGCGGCGTTCCCCGATCTTTTCATCACAGCTCCCAGCCTCACAAGGGCTGGTGATTGCGGGGTTGGTAACGGCGGCGTTGATCGCTGCCATGATCGCGTTCGCGGTGATGGAATCTAGCCGGGCGATCAGCGTGGAGATCCCGTCAGTATCAGGTGTGACATACACATCCCGGTGTCGGCGGGCTGCTTCCCTGCGGCGGGCCTGACCGGCAGCATCAATGACACTAATTTCCCGGTTCGCTTTGGATTTAGTTGCCGAATACCCCTGCCGGCGGGCGGTGGGCAGGACTTTATGTTGAAACACACCACAATCAGTGTTGAATGCTGACTGGGCTGCAATCAGCGCCAAAGCCACGTCCTGCGCGTTCTCGCCAGTGCTCTCCCCTTCAAGTCCTTCCAGTCCTTCAGCGCGTTCACCAGCAATGATCGCGTTCTCAAGGGCCTCCCAACTGGATAGGCGCTCCACCGACTCACTCACCACTCGGACGTGCCCTGGAGTGATCTCACCCAACGCCAAAGCTTTCTGCGTGGGGGCTAAAGGACCTGCCAGAAGGCGTGCTTGATCAATACGAGCCTGGGTTGTCACCGGACCCCAGCGCAGGGCGGACGCGATTTCCTCCCGGGGGAGTTCACGAATACGGATCTCACGCTCACTATCGGTTAAACGATCCAGCAGAATGAATTCCTCCGCCGTAGGGGTCAACCCCGCTGCGGCAACCAAAGCAAGATTCGCCCGGCTGGCCCACCAAGAAGCCACCCGTTCATGGATTTGCAGATACCGCACCGCATCACGCGGGCTCAACGCCGCCGGGTCCACCATTTCCAACACCGACGCAACAAACAACCCCGGAGCAAGATCACACACATGATCCAACAACACCGACGGTGAATCCGTGAACGGATCAAAACCCAGACCGGCAACATTGCCCGCTGCGTTGCCGGATGCATTGCCGGATGCATTGCCCGATGCATTGCCGGATGCTCCATCGAATTCCATAAAACAAACCTATGACAGGGGTCTGACATTCAAGGACATCGAAAAAAATCTTGAAATTGGGCGATGCCGCGAGGCTATGAACAAAAGGACTTCACTACACCGCATTTGCGCGGCATTGACTCGCGAGCACTGTACCTATGGTTTCGATGAGTATGGATCGGCTACCAAAATCTAGAAGCAAAGCGTGAGCGATCCTTGAAGCTCGAGGCAAAGAGACTAAAGGTTGAGATCGATTCTGCTCAACGCGCTGAATCGGTCAGTGCGATTGTCGACAATGAAGACTTTGCGGATACATGGCAAGGTGGGGCCGCGGCATCAGGCTTTGCCAGCATCAGTGACTGCTTCATCTTGCCGGTGAACCCTGCGGGGAACTGGTTTTTGAGATCAACCTGTCCTGTCTCATGGCGAAACCGATTAATGAAGGTGGCTAGCTTTGTGCGACGCTCAAACGGGCATCAATATCGACCGACATGTCGTCAACGGTTCCGATTCCCGGAATAGGAATATGGACTCGCCCGAAAGCTACCGAGCCAACGAGTTCGATTTCAGGTTGAGCCGAATTCACCACCGAAGTAATCACGAGCGAGATCTGAAGGTCTAACTGGCCAGCCTGGGCGCTACCACTGACGTCATACGCGTTGCCACTATGCGGCCCTGATCCTTGAAAAACTAGATCGTGTGCGTTGTATCCACCAATGAAGGTACGTGCGGCTGCTTCAGTCAAGAAATTTCCGGTTTTAAGTTTGTCCAGTGCGAGCACCAATTCCATGGTGGCAATTGAGTCAACGATATGCAGTGAACCCGAGCGAACCGGTGCTTTGACCTCGACGTTCATCAGGCCAGAGCTGCCGCTCTTTAGCCGGACTTCTGCCCCATCGATTGCCAGGAAAGTAAATGATCCTTGTAGTTGCATGCTCACAATCTACAACTTCGGGCTGATCCCAACCATCAATGCGTGAAGAGTAGATGCCGATTTTTTGCGATGGACCTAAGAGCCATGTCAACATCTTCGCTATTGTTGTAAAAGTGAGGGCTGATTCTCAAGTTTCCGTCACGGGATGAGACCACGACGTTGTCTTGTGCCATCGCATTAACGAGAGCATGCTCGTCCGTTGTCTTCACAGCCAGCATAGGGCCATGTTCGTCATCTCCTTCAGGAGTCGCACATTTGCCTCCCATGTCAAGGATCCCTGCGCGGAGTTGACTGTGCAGTTCGCTTGACACTCTCCAAGCATTCTCCACACCCACTTCGAGCAAGAACTTCAACCCTGCTTGAGCAGCATACAAACTGGGAACATTCGGCGTTCCTGCTTCAAATCTCCGAGCATCCTTGGCGGGGTCATATGCAGCAATATCCATTGAAAAGATATCTCGAGCAGCAAACCAACCCGTGGTTGTTGGTACCAATTCTGAAACAGTCTTGTTATTCACTAGCGCGAAACCGATGCCAGGACTACTCAACATATATTTGAGGACTCCACCGACAAGGAAATCCGCACCAAGATTCTCAAAATCAATGGGTACAGCGCCGGTGGACTGATACGCATCAACCAGAACGGGAACACCGCGCTCGTGAGCCACCTCAACTATTGCCTTGATGTCATTCATCGCACCATTTCGGTAACACACATGTGTCACCGAGACGATCGCGGTGTTCTCGTCAATGGCTGCAGCCACACGCTCTGCTGGCAATCGGTTATCCAAATCCGCAGGGACGTGAACGACCTGCGCTCCATTACGTTCTTGGGCGTGCCAGATTTGTCCCACTGTGGGAAATTCAAGCGAAGTGGTAATTACTTTATTCGGGCCATTTCGAAAATCAAAACAACTCGCAATAGCGTTAACTGCGGCAGATGCACTTGTTGTTACAGCGACTTGGTCGCCTTGCGTTGAGAAAACTTTTGCGAGTTGGGTTCTCACGTCTTCTTGGACGCCAACCCAGGATTCCCACAGCGAACCAAATTCTTCTAGCTGATCAAGGTAAAGGGTGTATGCGGTTCTCACCTCGTCTGCGAGTGCACCTTGTGAACAAGAGTTCAGATAAGCCCGCTGCTGGAAAATCTTAAAGTGATCACGCTTAATGCCGTCAACCTGATGAGCCTGCACAAAGTCCCCTTCCCGAGAGATCCCACCCGAGCGTACCGAGGGTCAAGTGTGCGCAGGCAGTTGGTAACACCAACGATTTCGACAACGCTACCCTAAACTCTCGCTCACAGAAAGACGATATGAATCGAGCCAAAATAGGTCATATTTGAATCATGGGGCTGTGTTTACTGATTCGCATCTAATGGCGCCCAACAATGCCTTGAGCCTTATCGCTGGCGCCCTGCACACAAGTTATAAAAGTATGGGGAGCGACTCGAAATTCGAGTCGCTCCCCATACAAACTGCGATCAATCTTAAGTTAGGTGTAATAGCTCCGACTAGAAGTCCATGTTCACTCGAACTTCCTGAACCGACTAGAAGTCCATGTTCACTCGGACTTCCTGAACCGACTAGAAGTCCATTCCACCCATGTCGCCGCCGCCGCCCATTGCTGGAGCTGCCTTTTCGGGCTTGTCAGCAATGACAACTTCAGTGGTAAGGAAGAGCGCTGCGATGGAAGCAGCGTTCTGGAGCGCTGAGCGAGTGACCTTGGCAGGATCAATGATCCCAGCAGCGATCATGTCGACATACTCGCCGGTTGCAGCGTTGAGACCCTGGCCTGCAGGAAGTTCGCGGACTTTCTCCACGACAACTCCGCCTTCAAGACCAGCGTTTTCAGCGATCTGCTTCAACGGTGCGCTGACAGCAACGCGGACAATGTTCGCGCCAACTGCTTGCTCGTCGGTGAGGCCGAGAGCGTCGATCTTGCTTCCAGCTGCCTTCATTGCCTGAATGAGTGCAACGCCACCACCGGCGACGATGCCTTCTTCAACAGCTGCCTTTGCGTTACGAACTGCGTCTTCGATCCGGTGCTTTCGTTCCTTGAGTTCAACTTCAGTGGCTGCGCCAACCTTGATCACTGCAACGCCGCCGGCAAGTTTCGCCAAACGCTCTTGCAGCTTCTCGCGGTCGTAGTCGCTGTCGCTCTTGTCGATCTCAGCGCGAATCTGGTTGACGCGACCCTGAATCTGGTCGGCGTCCCCGCCACCTTCAACAATGGTGGTCTCGTCCTTGGTGACAACAACTTTGCGGGCATGACCAAGAAGATCTAGCGTCGTGGTGTCTAGCTTGAGGCCAACTTCTTCACTGATGACCTGGCCACCGGTGAGGATTGCAATGTCTTGCAGCATTGCCTTACGGCGATCGCCAAAGCCTGGAGCCTTAACCGAGACGCTCTTGAAAGTGCCACGGATCTTGTTCACAACCAGAGTCGCGAGGGCTTCACCTTCAACGTCTTCGGCGATGATCATGAGTGGCTTTCCGCTCTGCATGACCTTTTCAAGGATCGGCAGTACGTCTTTCACTGCTGAGATCTTGGAGTTAGCAATCAAGACGTATGCGTCTTCG
>FUWD013023604.1_pt1 | contig 11862 bp, 22 predicted proteins | sample 1063281 | NCBI WGS metagenome assembly FUWD01 (sample SAMEA79048168, study PRJEB19326) | metagenome | biome: marine
ATACGACAAAAGGATGGTTGGAATTGGTTCCTGATACAAACATTGGCTGGTGACAGTACAGATGGTTATTCAGGTGCTCCTGGGTTCGGCGTAAAAACTAGCGCAAAATTTTTTAGCGATTATGGGTACACCTGGGATTCTGTGGTGAGAGCCTTTGAATCAAAAGGTCTGACAGAAGTCGATGCCCTCCGCAATGCGCGATTGGCAAAAATTCTTACCGCAGATGACTATGACTTCACAACCAACAGACCCATCCTATGGTCTCCCCCCTATGCCGAAACTAGATTTGACAATGGAGCAGGAGTTCAAGATGAGGAGGATGAAGGATCTTCTGGAGAAGGCTCCGAAGGAGGAACTTATTCCTTTATTTCTTGAGCTTCAAAAGACTAACTTTATTCTTACCAACAATATCGGAGAACTTCTCAAACAATGGAATCACCCGACCACTACACACGTGGATCCATAGAAGTCTGGGACTTTATTAGAGACCAGCAACTCAATTACCACCTGGGTAATGCTATTAAATATATTTGCAGAGCCGGTTTCAAGTCTACTGAAACGAAAGCACAAGACCTTAAAAAGGCTATCCACTATCTTGAAAATGAACTCAAATACACAACAAAGCAGGTTGAGCAGTCTGAGCGATCAAGCAATTCAATTCCGTTCAGCGTATGGGATCCAGAACACACCGGACAACCGGACTATGCAACTGGCTTTGATCGCTGAAGAGTTTGAAGAGTTCCGTTCTGCTCATGCCAATGAGCCATATGAAAATGAGCTGAAAGAACTAGCAGATCTTGTGTATGTCTGCTTCCAGTATGCAGAAAATATGGAATGGGATTTAGAGGAAGCTCTAGATCGTGTTCATAAATCAAACATGTCCAAGCTTGGTTTGGACGGTAAACCTATTCGCCGTGCTGACGGCAAAGTCCTGAAAGGACCTAACTATCAACCTCCATCTCTCCGTGATCTTATCCAATGACACCCGCTGAACTTAAAGAAAATCTCCTCAAGCAATTTGATGAAGCTGTAGCCAATGTTCGTCGTATTGAAGGAGCACTAGCTGCATGTAATGAGCTGCTGAAAGAAGAAGAGCAACTGACTGACGAACCTGTTGAGGAGACAACTGCCGATGACTGAATTTATTTCTCGAACTGGACGTGTTCAATCTTGGATTGATGAGCCTGATGGCCGTCTTCCTGTTTCCTGCACTGTATTTGTAGTAGATGACTCAATGGAAGGCCCAGAGGGCATTGAAGCCAGCTGGAGGTTTGCAAGCCATGCCCTCAGAAACGGAGCAGGTTGTGCGATTCATCTCTCCAACCTCCGACCCAAAGGAGATGATAATGGCAAAGGGCTTGTTGCCAGTGGCCCTGTCTCATTCGGGAAAATTTATTCAACTTTGAATGAGGTCCTCCGACGGGGTGGGCGATATAAGAATGGTGCAATTGTCCTGCACCTTGATGCTAATCATGATGACATTGACGAGTTCATCACTACGCCACGTGAGCAGCTTCCGTGGGTGAAGCGTTGCGTCAACATCACAAATGAGTGGTGGGAAGATATGGACGTTATCACTCGTCAGAAACTGATCAAAGGAATCAAAGCTGGTGATATCTGGCTAAATAAAGTTAAGTATCATGGAACTCAACGAATTCGAGGAAACGTATGTCTTGAAGTGTACTTGCCCTCCCGAGGAACGTGTCTACTTCAACACGTTAATTACGGATCATGCGCTTTCGACGAAATCCCTACTGCTTACCGTGAAGGGATGCAAGAACTTTGCGAACTCCATTCTCGAACAGGTGTTGGAGAGACTGGAGAGTACCTCGATCCAACCGTCGATCGACAAGTTGGACTTGGAGTGTTGGGTCTCGCAAACCTCTTGCGGAGGTACGGTGTCACGTACGCACAGTTTGGACGAGCACTCCAGCAATATCTCGGAGGAGTAGAGAAAGCTACTGTCGCTTTCACCTTGGTCAAAAAGATCGCTGAGGGCATCGAGGAGGCTTCTAAAGTTGCTCGTGCCAACGGTATGGTCAGAGCGTTTGCAATCGCTCCTACAGCGTCTTGTAGCTACCGCTCAAAGGATCTTGACGGCTTTACGTGTACTCCTGAAATTGCACCACCCATCGCCCGAACTGTTGACCGTGATTCCGGTACGTTCGGTGTACAAACTTATGATTATGGCGAAGTAGAAATCGCTTCTGAAGTCGGCTGGGATAATTACAAGCTGGTTGCAGATGGAATGATTGAACTTTACTCACGCAGTGGACTTCTTCATGGGTATTCATTCAACTGGTGGTCAGACCTGGCTGTCATGGACGATGCTTTTATCGAAGAGTGGCTTCGGTCTCCACAAACCTCTCTTTATTACTCCCTCCAAGTGATGGGCGATGTACAAGATAAATCTGACGCCTATGCTGCTCTCGATGAGGAGGATGTGGAAAACTATCTTGCTTCGCTAATCACTGAGGGAGCGGAACCTCAATGTGATTGTGCAGAATGAACCCTTACGAGAAACTAATGGCGCGGAAGCGCAAATGGACACCAGTGAAGCCTACTGCTGGTATTTGCAAAGAAGGCGCGGAGGAGACGATCTTCCGTGCTCTTGCTATGCGACATATGGAACTACCTGTGGGAGATTTTATCAATGATGCTTTGGCCTCTGAAGTTCCAGAACTCTCCAGAGACATACTCGTCTCTAATGTACGGGATGAAGAGAATCACGACTTGGCACTTGGTTACATCGCCGATGCTTACGGCGTTGATGAAAAGGCTGAGAAGGAAGCGATGGCGCTACGAAAAGCGTGGACTTCGCATCCAGATCACACGGTACTCAAAGCAATGGTTGCCGAGCGTGCGATTTTCTTCGTTTTACTCCCATTCTTTCGATTTAATGGTGACGCTGCAATGCGTACAACCTCAGCGGATATAAGCAGAGATGAACAAATTCACGTTGCAACCAATAGTTTGGTTTGTCGCGAGCTGGGGCTTGATATCTCTCCTAGTCTTGACAAACTCCGCAAAGCAACTATCAACTGGGTGATGCAACCTTTGAAGGTTGGTGCATCCGATAAATATTTGGACAAAAAATTTTGGCTGGATTCCAGTGATCGCTTGATGTATGAAGGTAAGGCTCCACAGCTTTCTGATACACAAGCTGCACGGATGCCAGCTTTCTTTGAACACAGCAATGTCAACCTCCCTCAGTATGCTTGAGACCCTGGGCATGGAACATCATGCCATGGTCAAAGAGTTAGAAGATAATTTTCCACCCCTTACTCCTACACCTGGTGACAGTATTGAAACGATCATGTATAGATCGGGTCAACGCTCTGTTATCGAGTGGCTCCTAGATCGTATTGAACAATGAGTAAAAAAGTCCCTAAATACACGAAATACGACTCTACCGAATCTGGTAAATTCAACAAGTTTCTTCTTAAGAAGCCTTCATACTCTGGACAATTAAATATCTCTGGTAAGACTATCCGTAAGCCAAAAGATTATCTTGAAGGTGCGGACATGTCTAAGCCTGGTAGCAAGTTCAAGGCTAAGCAGAAACAATATAAAAAGGACCTCAAGCAATATGGCAAGGATGTTCGTAAGGCTAATAGGAGTTTTATCAACAGCAGGTTTGACAAGGTGCCTGACCCTGTGAAGATGCCTAAACAGCCTGAGGTTTACAAGGCTAAGAAGGTTGATGGCTTGAAAGTCAGTGACTACAAAGACAAGTCTTCTTTTAGTCCGACAGAGGTCTCTACTAAGAGTCAGTATAACAAACCCTTGAAGATCTCCTATTCAGATCCGGGTAAAATTAAAACTACCAGTCTCAAGAAAATCAGAAAAAAGGCTAAGAAATGAAAACCTGTAGACAGCGTTATGATGAACTGACAGGTGATCGTTCTCAATTTCTAGACAAAGCATGGGAAGCGGGTCGTCTCACGATCCCATATCTTGTACGCCGTGAAGAAGATTATGTGAAAGGAATGCGTGTGCTTCCTACGCCCTGGCAAGCTGTCGGTGCGAAGGGAGTTAATGCTCTTGCTGCAAAGCTGATGCTTGCACTTCTTCCTACACAGACTGCATTCTTTAAGCTGCAAATCAACGAATCCAACGTTCCTGATATCGTTACTGATCCAACTATTAGATCAGAGTTAGAGCTTTCGTTCTCTAAAATCGAACGTACTATCTTGGAAAGCATCGCATCTTCAAGTGATCGTGTCGTCGTACACCAAGCACTGAAGCATCTGATTGTATCTGGTAACTCGTTGCTGTATATGGGTAAGGATGGGCTCAAGCTTTATCCTCTAAATCGCTATGTCATAGATCGTGATGGGAACGGGAACGTATCAGAGATCATCACAAAAGAAAAAGTCCACAAATCATTAGTCGAAAAGTTCTTGCCAAAAGAAAAGCAAGATCCTCGTCCTGATCCAGTCGGTCGTACCAAGGACTACTCAACTGAAGAAGTTGATGTTTACACACATGTGCGTCGTGAAAACAATCGTGTTGTTTGGTACCAGGAAATCTTTGATAAGGCTATTCCTAGTAGCTACAGCAAAGCTCCGCTTGATCAAAACCCCTGGCTTCCTCTGCGTTTCAACATCAGCGATGGTGAAGCATATGGAAGAGGTCGGGTTGAAGAATTTATTGGTGACCTCAAATCCCTTGAAGCTCTGTCACAGGCCCTAGTTGAAGGCTCTGCTGCAGCTGCAAAGGTTGTGTTTGTCGTTTCACCTAGCAGTACCACAAAGCCCCAAACTCTTGCCAAGGCTGGGAATGGAGCAATTGTCACAGGTCGCCCTGATGACATTGGAGTTATCCAAGTTGGAAAAGGAGCAGACTTTGCTACGGCACAGCAGCAGATGATGAACTATGAAAAACGTTTGTCAGAAGCATTCCTTATTCTCAACGTACGTGACTCTGAGCGTACTACTGCTGAGGAAGTTCGGATGACACAGATGGAGCTTGAGACCCAGCTGGGAGGATTGTTCTCTCTGCTGACTACTGAGTTCCTTGTTCCATACCTGAACCGTAAGCTCGCTGTTCTCCAGCGCAATGGTTCTATTCCTAAGCTGCCAAAGGATATGGTGATGCCAACAATTGTTGCTGGTGTCAACGCTCTTGGTAGAGGTCAAGACCGTGAAAGTCTGACTAATTTTATTACCACCATCTCTCAGACAATGGGACCTGATGCTGTCGGTTCCTATATCAATCAAGAGGAATTCATCAAACGACTAGCTGCCGCACAAGGTATAGATGTACTGAATCTTGTCAAAGGACAGGAGGAAGTTCAGCAGGCACAAGCCGCTTCTGCTGATCAACAACTGCAATCGCAGAAAGATCTTGAACTTACTAAGCAAGCTGCAGCCTTCGCTAAGAGTCCATTGATGGATCCTCAGGCTAATCCAAATGCACCCCAAGCTATAGATGACCAACAACAAACCAACCAGGCCGCCTTCCAGCAAGGCCAAGAGGGCACCGAAGACCCAGCCGGTACAGAAGGCTGAGCACCTTACGCCTGATGAACTTGTGGAAGATCTTCGTGACCTTCCTGTGAAATCCAAGATGTATCTCAAAGACCAGCTGCCAGCTGACCGTTATCAGAAAAAGAATAAGGTCGGCACTCCCACCCTTGGCAGAGAGCCTGGTTATGTAACTGAGGTGGGACTCGGCAATTTGAAATCAATCACAGCATATGACAACTCTGACCTACCAACCTGATCCTACTCAGCCTGAATTTTCACAAGAAGAACTTGATTCTATTCAGAAGGGTGAGGAACTTGCACAGCAAGAATCACAAGCCCTTGCTGGTAAATTTGAAAATGCAGAGGAGCTTGAGAAGGCTTATCTAGAACTTCAAAGCCGCTTTACCCAGCAACAACAGGCTGGTGAATCGGAGGAGGTACAGCAAGATGCTGGAGATCAAGAGGAATCTAGTTCTGAAGATATCTCATTCCTAGACACTCTCTGGGAAGAGTCCCAATCTGAATGGTCTGATGAGACCTTGGAAGCTCTTGGTGAAATGGATGCAGCTGACATTGCTCAGATGTATCTGCAGTATCGCAGTGAGAACACCAGTTCATCAGAGCTTTCTCCTGACAATGTAGAAGCTTTGTACGATGTTGTTGGCGGTCAAGAGGAATATGAAAGCATGGTCAAATGGGCTGGTCAGTCTTTGGATCCATCCGAGACTGAGCTGTACGACAGTGTGATGAATTCAGGTGACCCTGCTGCATGTTTCTTTGCAGTACAGGCTCTCGCCTACAGATGGAGTGAAGCGCAAGGTTGGCAAGGATCTGACTTCCTTACCGGTAATGCTTCGCCCGCTCCTCAAAACGGCTTCCGTAGTCAACAGGAGGTAGTGCAAGCAATGTCTGACCCTCGTTATGACACTGACCCTGCCTATCGCCAAGATGTTATGGATCGCCTTGAACGTTCAAATGACCTTATGTACTGATGTATAACGAACGCGAGATCGAAGCTATGGAAAAAAAGGCCCGTAAGCTTCGTGAGAAAAACAAAAAAATGAAGAAGAGCAAAAAGAAAGATCCTATGAGTGATCTTATCGCTGGCGGTGGCTTCGGTCTCGCAGGTCTATTAATCAATTCTTTGCGTAAATGATTATGTCTATTATTAAAACTCGTGGCGGTTGCAAAGGAGGTAAAGGTGGCGGCAAAAAAAAGTAAGGCTACTAAAACCCGTTTAGATCCTTCCTGCTGGAAGGGTTATCGCAAGCAAGGTACCAAGGTTAAAGGTGGTACTCGTGTGAACAACTGCGTCAAAATCAAAAAGAAATGACTTACGGTAAAGCCCCGAAGAAGCCTTCGTCTAAATCCAAGGCGAAGATGAAAACAAAGATGGGTGCCATTGCTGCACAGCTTGGAGGAATCCCTGGACGTAATGGTATGAGCCCTAATTCCTATCGCCCTAAGAACAATAAAAAGTAATGGTATTCTACAGGAAAGACAAAGACGGTAACGACAAGAAAGACAAAGACGGTAAAAAGCAACTTGATCGCATGCAGGTTGCAAAAGCAGCCTTGAATCTCACTAAGCTTGTTGCCGATAGTAAGCGTACAGCTAAAGATCCAAGTGGTAATGCGCCTTACGCATCCATGAAAAGGGATTCAAAACCTAAAAAGGAATCTAATCAGGAGCTGCAGGAACAAGCTCCTAAAGGCGGAACTACACAAGACTACAATTCCGAAACAAAGGAGCTTGGTGCACCAACGCCGACTCCTAATAATGCTTCCAATATTTCTAGGGAAGAGGATAGGCGATACCGCAATCCTTACGCTTGATACCGGTTCTGGTTTCCGGTCTAATTAAAACTGTGGTGGGTGGGTTGGAATTTCATACATAACTACTATGACCGCAGTACTTACACAACAGAATAAATCCAATTGGGATCTTTTCTGCGAGTGGGTCACCTCTACCAATAACCGGCTTTACGTCGGTTGGTTTGGAGTGTTGATGATCCCGGCTCTTCTGGCAGCCACCACTTGCTTTGTTATGGCGATTATCGCCGCACCACCTGTTGATATCGATGGTATTAGAGAACCCGTCGCTGGATCGTTCCTCTACGGCAACAATATTATCTCCGCCGCCGTGGTACCCAGCTCGAACGCAATTGGGCTACACCTGTACCCAGTGTGGGAAGCCAATACGCTGGACGAATGGCTTTATAACGGCGGCCCTTACCAGCTCGTCGTGTTTCACTTCCTCATTGGCATCTTCTGCTACATGGGCCGGGAGTGGGAACTCAGCTATCGACTGGGAATGAGGCCATGGATCTTCGTCGCTTACAGCGCACCAGTAGCAGCTGCTTCTGCAGTCTTCTTGGTGTATCCATTTGGTCAGGGTTCCTTCTCGGATGGTATGCCACTTGGAATCTCTGGGACATTCAATTACATGCTCGTATTCCAAGCAGAGCACAGCATTTTGATGCACCCCTTCCACATGCTGGGAGTGGCTGGTGTCTTTGGCGGTGCACTGTTCAGCGCGATGCATGGATCCCTAGTGACTTCTAGTTTGATCCGCGAAACCACTGAGGAAGTTAGCCAAAACTATGGCTACAAGTTTGGTCAAGAGGAAGAGACCTACAACATTGTTGCAGCTCATGGATACTTTGGCCGTCTTATTTTCCAGTATGCTTCTTTTAATAACAGCCGTAGTCTGCACTTCTTCCTTGCAGCCTGGCCTGTTGTTGGCATCTGGTTTGCTGCTCTTGGTGTATCTACCATGGCTTTCAACTTGAATGGTTTTAACTTCAATCAATCCATTCAGGCACAAGGTCATGTTGTTAATACCTGGGCCGATATTTTGAACAGAGCCAACCTTGGTCTGGAGGTTATGCATGAGCGTAATGCCCATAACTTCCCGTTGGATCTTGCTACTGCTGAATCCACGCCCGTAGCCTTGCGTAGCCCTGTGATTGGTTGATCGCTAATTGATCATCCAGTGTTATTTATTTGTACTTAATTATGTCTCTCGCATATAACCCTAGCAGCCGTTCGCTCAGTAAAGTCCAATATATGGTGAACACCACGGGTGATCAATTCTTTATTCCGACAACTGGTTACGGTGATAACCCTGACTCTGGCACTACTGCACAGCGTCTGGCAGCCTGCAAGGTCTTGACTGGCAAAAAGTCCGACGGGACAACTGATATCGCTGAAGAGGTTGTCGTCTGATGGTTGAAGCTGGTGCCACTATTATCATTGCAATTGTTACTGGTATCGGTGCCGCCACCCGTCATCTTCAAACACGTATTGATGCCTTAGATACCAGAATTGATAAATACGAGTTGAGGATTGCTGAGAACTATCTGACTAAAGCAGACTTCTCTCTAGCTCTCGATCGTGTTGAAGCTCACATGGTACGTATTGAAAACAAACTCGATAAACTTGTTACATGATTATCTCTGTTATTCGCCCTGTTTTGTTCAGCTTTGTGACAAGCAAGCGTGTTAAGCGTTTGATTGTTGAGCTACTCGAAGCTCTTGCTTCTAATACTGAAAATACCCTGGACGACGATGCTGTTGCAGCTATCCGTCGTGCCATTCTGCCCTCTGATGAAAATTGACCAAAAAAATTCTTGAAGTACCCTATCAATCCCAATTGGATAATGTAAGTGGTACTGGTTACAGAGAATGTTTTAGCTCATCATGTGCAATGCTCGCCATGTTTCATGGAGCCATTGAGAATGATGATAAATACAATCAGATCCGAATGTTGTATGGAGACAGCACTGACCCTATGGCTCAGGAGTCTGCTCTACGTGACATCGGATTGGACCCACGCTTCAGGACTAACTGTGAAAAGAAAACCTTGATTGGTGAAATTGATCAAGGTCGTCCTGTTGCTGTCGGTTGGCTTCACTATGGTCCTCCCGATGCTCCCGCTGGTGGTGGGCATTGGTCCGTTGTTGTTGGTTATGACGACACAGGATTTTTTATGCATGACCCTAACGGTGATGCTAATCTTGTTTCTGGTGGATATCTGCCGTCTTTAGATGGTGAATGTCTCCACTACTCATTCAAGAACTGGCTCCCTCGCTGGGCTTACCCCAACCCATACAATGGTTGGGCAATGATAGTCACTAAATAAACTTCGTACGTTCATCTATGTTTGATCTAACTATCGACGATGGTGCTGCCCGTATCATACGGAATGCTCTACAACAATATAAAAAGAACTGGGCTGGTGGTAAACCACAAGAACAGATTGATATTGAATTCCTAGAGATGCAGTTCAATCGAATGGTATTAGAGATCGAACTAGACGCATGACGCTTAACCATGGAACGGGGGTTAAGTTTATTTCAGGTACGAACAATGTCTATTCTCGCTCGTTTTATTTCCAATCAGAAGAAGCGTGCTCAACGCTATCACGTAGATGCACTGCGTTATCGCGGTGTTGTCTATAAGGAAATCGACTGATGGTGAAGGGGAGGTTCGATTCCTCCCCCAGTCATTTGGCTTTGGCCCGTACGCGGACACCCTTAGCCGAACCGGTTCGTGAGGTTACACACGAAAAAATATACAATTAAATACTTCTGACGTCAGAGGATACTGCAAATAACAACCTCTTTAAAACAATGACTGCACCTGTTGTAGGGTCTGCAACTAATAACACGCGGCCCACTCCTTTCGGCTCTCCTAATTCGAGCCCCCAACTTGCCCTTTCCCAGGGCTATAACGCATCTGGCGACACTGGTAAATACGGCCTCTATCTGAAGCTGTTCAGTGGCGAGATGTTCAAAGCTTATGAGTCCAACTGCATCGCCAAAGGTACTATCCAGAACCGTACTCTCCGTAATGGCAAGAGTATGCAGTTCATCTTCACCGGCCGTATGCAGGCTGCCTATCACACGCCTGGTACCCCGATCCTGGGTGGCGGTGATCCCCCGGTGGCAGAGAAGACCATCATCATGGATGACCTGCTGGTTTCCTCCGCATTCATCTATGACCTCGATGAGACTCTTGCTCACTACTCTCTGCGTAGCGAGATCTCTAAGAAGATCGGTCATGCTCTGGCTGAGGCTTATGACAAGAAAGTCTTCCGCACCATTGCTAAGGCTGCACGTGAAGCCCATCCTGTGACTTCTGCACCTGGCCCCGAGCCCGGTGGTTCTGTCATCCGTCTGGGTGCTAACAACCAGTACAACGCTCAGGCTCTCGTGGACAGCTTCTTTGAAGCCGCCTCGATCCTGGATGAAAAGAACGTGCCCCGCGAAGGTCGCACTGCTGTGCTGTCCCCGCGTCAGTACTACGCACTGGTCTCCCAGGTTGACAGCAACATCCTCAACCGTGACTTCGGTAACACTCAGGGCAACCTGAACAGCGGTGAAGGTCTGTATGAGATCGCCGGTATCTCTATCCGTCGTTCCAACAACCTGCCCTTCATGCTGCAAGGTTCCAACTCTGGTTCTGTTGCTCGCGTTGATGGTGAGAACAATGACTACTCTGGTGACTTCACCACCCACTGCGGTCTGATTTATCAGAAGGATGCAGCTGGTGTTGTTGAGGGCATCGGTCCTTCCGTCCAGACCACTGGCGCTGATGTGAAGGCTATGTATCAGGGTGACATCATCGTTGGTCGCCTGGCTATGGGTGTCGGCACTCTGAACCCTGCATGTGCCATCGAACTGCAAGCTGCCGCTTGATGGAGGAATAAATGTCTACTTACTTTGAAGGTACTACTCGTCGCGCCACATGCGACAACGTGATTGGTACCGGCAAGCGCGCCTATCACGGCGGCCAGATGGTTCATAGCAACACTATGAATCCTCATGTTGGTAAGGAGACTGGGGCTGCTAGCCCCTCCTCCTCTACCGCAGCTGCGTGGGGTGGCGTCGGTTCTGACTCGTCCACTGCTATTTGAGGATTTATAAATGGCATCTATTAAGGCTTACTCCGTTGCTAAAACGCAACAATCTTTCGATCCTTCTACGCCTACTTCTGCTTCGGGTGTGTACTCCATCTCCGAAGGTCGTAACGGCGTTTACGATCGTGCTACTGATGACGGCCTCGTCGAAGGTCGTGTTCAAACTCTGGTCAATGGACCTACAACTCCTGTTGACCATGACGTGACTGCAGTTACTATCACTACCGCTGGTAGTGGTGGTCCTGCTTCTACAACTGTCGTTGCTACGACAACTAATGCAACCGTTGCTGATGATGATGCAGCTGGTCTGATCGTTCGTTTCACTACGAACTCTTCCGGCGCTGTCGATGGCACTGTCACCATCGTTGATGGTGGTGAGGGTTACGCTACTTCCGATACTGTTTCTGTTGATGGTATCGCCGGTAGTGTTCTGACTCTTACTGCAGCTTGATATGAGGGGAGGGCTTCGG
>FUWD013193171.1_pt1 | contig 11857 bp, 16 predicted proteins | sample 1063281 | NCBI WGS metagenome assembly FUWD01 (sample SAMEA79048168, study PRJEB19326) | metagenome | biome: marine
AAAAAAAAGTAGTAATTTTAAATTGGAAGATTTAGATATTTTATCGGAATTAACTAAAATATATTTAATACAAAAGAAAGATGGTTTCAAAATACTTAAGAAAATATTTAATGAAAAAGAACTTCAGATTATTGACTTTTATAATATTAAAAACTTAAGACCAGAAAATCTAGATTTTAATTTTTATTATAGATTAGTTGATTTAATTAAAAGTAGATCTTAATTCTCTTTCTATTTTAATAATTTTATTAATTTGTTCAAAGCAATTTTCTACATCTTTATTTACAACAATATATTTATAATCTTTCCAGTGTTTAATCTCATCTTTGGCCATTTTCATTCTTTGATTAATCAACTCTTTGTTTTGTTCTTCCCGTTTTTTTAGTCTACTTTCTAAATCACTAATGCTGGGCGGTAAAATAAATACAGGTACAATATCCAATGGCATTATTTTTTTGACTTGTTCTGTTCCTTGCCAATCTATATCAAATAAATAATCATTTCCTTTTGCTAAGTTATCTTCTATTGGTCCTTTTAAAGTAGCATAATAATTTCCAAATACTTTTGCCTGCTCTAAAAATTTATTCTGACTGGCCAATTCTTGAAATTTTTTAATACTTACAAAATTATAATCAACCCCATCGACTTCGTTCGTTCTTGGAGTTCTTGTCGTATAAGAGACAGATATTTTAAAATTTTTATCGCTATGCTCAATTTTTTTAGCAAGGGTCGTTTTACCTGCCCCGGAGGGGGAAGATAATATTAAAATTAGACCTCTCTTTGATTTTGAAATCAAAAGAACTACTTTGCGGGATTATTCTCGATAAATCTTATTGCATCACCAACTGTTAGGATTTTTTCTGCCTCTGAGTCTGAAATTTCGGAGCCAAACTCTTCTTCAAATGCCATTACCAATTCTACTGTATCTAAACTATCGGCTCCTAAGTCATCAATAAAGCTAGCTTCTTCTGTAACTTTAGCTTCGTCAACGCCTAAGTGTTCTACGATAATTTTTTTAACTTTAGCAGCAACATCACTCATTTTTAAACTCCCTTAATTATTAATGATTCTTTCAATAAATGAATAAATTAAATAAATCAAGCCATATACATACCACCATTAACATGGATGGTTTCGCCTGTAATATAACTAGAAAGATCAGATGCTAAGAAAACGGCACAATTAGCAATATCGTTTCCGTTACCTAATTTGCCCATAGGAATATTTTCTATAAGTTTCTTTTTAAATTCCTCATTGATACTTTTAGTCATTTTTGTATCAATAAATCCAGGTGAAATACAATTTACTCTAATATTTTTTTTTGCATACTCTTTTGCAAGACTTTTTGACATTGCAATTATTCCTGCCTTGGCACTGGAATAATTAGCTTGGCCAAAATTTCCTGTATGTCCTACAATTGAGCTAATATTTATTATAGATCCCGAATTCTGTTTCATCATTAATTTAATTGAATGCTTACAAATCAAAAAAACAGCGGTTAAATTAATATTAATTACTTTGTTCCATTCCTCATCTGACATTCTAATTGCAAGATTATCTTTCGTGATACCAGCGTTATTTATAACAATATCTAAACCTCCTAATTTTTCTTTGGCTTCTTTTAATAACTCTTCAATCTTTTGATGATTTTCTAAATTAAAATTAGAAGTTTTAATTTTAGGAAAATTGCTTTGAATAGTCTTAAGATTTTCAACATTCGTTCCAATCGTGAATATATCAGCTTCTAATTTATAAAAATTCTCTAAAATAGAAAGTCCAATTCCAGAGGTACCGCCTGTGATAAAAACTTTTTTATTTTTTAAATTAATTAAATTCATTAAATTGAGTTATATTATCAATTGTAGTTGTTGTAAGTTCTTTTCCTATTCTTTTTATCATGCCTGTTAAAGCTTTTCCGGGTCCTATTTCAATAAAATGTTTTACGCCATTTGTTTTCATAAAATCAACTGATTCTCTCCATTTAACATGATGAGTAATTTGCTTGGTAAGCAAAGAAGGTATTTCTTTAAAATTTACAATCGTCTTGGCTGTAACATTAGAAACAATATTTATTACTGGTTGTAAAAAATTTGTTTTTATTAAAATTTGATTCATTTTATCTGCGGAAGGCTGCATTAAAGAGCAATGAAATGGCGCACTAACTGGTAATAATATTGCTTTTTTACCATGAATATTTTTTAGATCGTCTACTATTTTATTAATTTTATCCTTATTGCCACTTATAACTATTTGCCCAGGACAATTATCATTTGAAATTTCAGCAATTCCCTTAATTGAATTATTATTGTTTATCACTTCATTAATTAGGTTAATTTCTGCTCCTAATACAGCTGCCATGGCGCCAACATTTACAGGAACAGCTTCTTGCATTGACTTGCCTCTTTCTTTTAAAATTTTAGCACCATCTCTTAAAGTTAATGAATTTGAACAGATTAAAGATGTATATTCTCCCAAAGAATGTCCGGCAAAAAAACTATAGTCTTTTAATTCTTTTATTTTTTGTTTTTGTAAAGTTCTATAAATTGCAACCCCTACAGTCATTATAGCTGGCTGAGTATTTTCTGTTAAATTTAAGGTTTCTATAGGTCCGTTAAGAATAATATTAGATAATTTAAATTCTAAAGCATCATCGACTTCATAAAAGACCTGCTTTGCTTCACTAAACGTATCATAAAAGTCCTTTCCCATGCCAACATACTGAGAGCCCTGCCCTGGAAATACGATTGCTTTCATAGTTTAGTAAGTAGTTATAACAAAATTTATGCTGTTGTATTAAAAAAAAAAATTATATATTGCGAAGACTTTCTCGACTTTAATATAAAGTTGGGATGCTAAATAAAAGCAACCATAAGCAAAAATGAATTATTACGAGCACACATATATAGCTTCGCAAAGTTTAAATAATAAAGATCTTTCTGATCTACATCAAAAAATTGAAGATCTTATAAAAAAAATAAAGGTAAAATTGAAAAAAAGGAAAATTGGGGTCTAAGGCAATTAGCTTATCCAATTAAAAATTTTAAAAAGGTTATTATACAAATTTATATTTTTCCGGAGAACCTGTGATTGTTCAAGAACTAGAAAAGATTGAAAGAATTGATGCAAATATTTTGAGGTTCATGACTATTAAAATAAAAAATGTACCTGAGGAAAATTCTGAACTCATGCAAAAGGAAGATAATAAATAATGAAAAGAAAGAATATAAAAAAAAATAAAAAAAATAATAATTCAAATTTAATGCTTTTTCAAAAAGCAACTACTAAATTTACAAGAGATTGCCCCTTAAGTGGGAAAGATGCTCCTGTAATTAATTATAAAAATTTAAAATTACTCCAAAAATATACATCTGAAACTGGGAAAATGTTGCCAAGCAGAATAACATCTGTTTGCTATGCAAAACAAAAAGAGTTATCTAATGAAATAAAAAAAGCTAGAATATTAGCTTTATTACCGTTTGTAGTGGATTAATCATGGAAGTCATTCTTTTAGAAAATATAAAAAAATTGGGAAAGATTGGTAGCAAAGTAAAAGTCGCTAATGGTTTTGCTAGAAATTATCTCTTAAAAAATAATAAAGCCCTAGTGGCCTCGAAAGAAAATTTAGCTGTTTTTGAAAAAAGAAGAGAAGAATTGAATAAAAAAATAATGACCTAAAAAATGAAGCTGTAAAAATTCAAAAGGAAATTGATAAATTTGAATTAAAAATTACTAAGAATTCTATGGAAGGTGGTGCTCTTTATGGATCTTTAACTATTAAGGAGATCATACAAAATTTAGAATTACATAATTTCAAAAATATTTTAGCAAATATGATTGAACTTAAAGAGCAAATTAAAAAAATTGGTGATTACACAGTGATTATAAATTTACATGCTGACGTTCAGGCCTCAATTAAAGTAAAAGTTGTTTCAGTTGAAAAAATAGTTTAAGCAAAAAAGTTACTAACTTATCCACATTAAATAAATCTAAAATTAATCTATACTCGCATCTTAAATAAATTTAAATATTTGTATGAGTGCAGAAAATATTAGAATTTTAAATACAACCAAAGAGTTACCTAATAATATAGAGGCAGAACAAATAATATTAGGCTCAATATTAGTAAATAACGAAATATTTGACGAAATTTCAACTATTGTTAATGAAAATATCTTCTTTGATCCTATTCATCAAAAAATATTTCATTATTTAAATAAATTAATTAGTAAAGGATTACTAGCAAGTCCTATTACCCTAAAAAATTATTTAGAAAATGACCAATCATTAAAAGAATTAGGTGGCAATGAATATATTGCAAAACTTACAAGATTATCTACCTCTGCCTTTCAAAGTAAAGATTATGCAAAAGTAATTTACGATCTTCATTTGAGAAGAAAGCTAATTGAATTAGCCGAAAATACATTAACAGAAGCTAATAATAAAAATTTAGAGCATACTGCTGAACAGTTAATAGAGGGCGCAGAAAAAAAACTTTTTGATCTTGCTGAAAGAGGAAAATTTGACAGGTCTTATATGTCATTTGAAAAGGCTCTCGGCGAAACTGTTGATATGGCAATGCGAGCTTTTAAAAATGATGAAGGCATAGTCGGAGTGCCCACGGGTCTTCGCGATCTAGATGAAAGACTTGGGGGCATGCATAAAGGAGATTTGGTAATTATTGCTGGAAGACCCTCAATGGGAAAAACAGCTCTTGCAACTAACATCGCTTTTTATGCTGCAAAAAAAAATTATGGATAATAAAGAAGGAAAGTCCTCTGTTGCCTTTTTTTCTCTTGAGATGTCTTCTGAACAATTATCAACGAGAATATTAGCTGAACAATCAAGAATAAGATCTAACGATATAAGAAGAGGCAAAATCACTCAGGAAGATTTAGAAAAATTCATTGAAGCTTCAAAAAATATTAATGATCTGCCTCTATATATTGATGAAACTCCTGCAATTAAAATTTCTACATTAGCAAATAGAGCACGAAGAATAAAAAGACTTCACGGTTTAGATTTAATTGTGGTTGACTATATACAACTCATGACTACTGGAAATTTTAAATATGAAGGTAGGGTTCAGGAGATCGGAGAAATAACCCAAGGCTTAAAAGCTCTAGCTAAAGAATTAAGCGTTCCTGTTTTAGCATTGTCACAATTATCACGAGCTGTAGAGCAAAGAGATGATAAGCGACCTCAATTATCAGACTTAAGAGAGTCTGGTTCTATCGAACAGGATGCTGATGTAGTTATGTTTGTATACCGGCCAGAATATTATCTAGAAAAGAGTGAACCACAGGCTGGCACAGCTGAACATATTACATGGCAAGAAAAAATGAGCCAAGTTCATAATCAGGCCCTGGTAATTATTGGAAAACAAAGACATGGTCCCACAGGTATAATTAATTTAGAATTTGAGAGTGCTTACACCAAGTTTAAAGATGCAAATAATATTAAATTTGATAATTAACCATGAATGCAATATTCGCATTCAAAATTAATTATCAATTTAAAAAATGTTAAAAATAATCTTAACATTATAAAAAAATTAAACAAAAAAAACTAATTTAGTCGCAACGGTTAAAAGCAAACGCTTACGGTTTAGGCGATGTAGAGATTGTAAAATTTCTAGTTAAAAATAATTGTAAAGATTTTTGGGTAGCAAATGTTTCTGAAGCTTTAAGAATTAATAAAAAAATTTCCAATATAAATATTTATGTTGCAAATGGATTAAATAAAAATGAAGAGCAAATTTTTTATAAAAATAAATTTATACCAATACTAAATACATATGAACAATTTAAAAATTGGACAACCTTTTTAATTAAAAAAAATACTTTAAAAACTAGTAATGCAATTTGATACTGGTATGTGTAGATCTGGTATGCAAAATGATGAGTTTTTTAAAAATTTCTAAAGAAAAAAGTATAATTAAAAATTTTAAAGAAGTTTTAATTTTAACTCACCTTGCTAGTGCTGACGAAAAAAAAAGTAAATACAATCTCCTTACAAAAAAAAAGGTTTTTAAAAATTAAGGTCTATGTTTCAATTACCTAATTGTAAATTTAGTTTAGCGGCATCAGGTGGGATATTTTTAGGAAAGGATTATCATTTTGATATGGTAAGACCTGGAATTGCTTTATATGGCGGAAAATTATTTTTTAATAAAGAATTAAAAAATGTAGTTTCTTTAATATCGCCAATTATTCAAATCAACTCATTAAATAAGGGCGAGACAGCTGGTTACAATCAAACCTTTAAAGCAAAAAAAAATCTAATAACTGCTACTATTCCGTTAGGATATGCTGATGGAATAAGAATTAAATTATCAAACATTGGCCATGTATTTTATAAAAATACTAAACTTCCAATGATCGGAAGAATATCTATGGATTTAATGATTATTGATATTACTAAAGTTAAAAATAAAATCAAAATTGGAGATCATTTAGAAGTATTTGGAAAAAATTTAAATTTAGATCAATTTGCAAAAATTTCCAACACTTCTCCTTATGATATTATTACTTCAGTCTCTGAAAGATGTGAGAGAGTTTATTTAAATTAATAATGAATTTTATAAATCTTATATATAAAAAACTATTAGAAAAGCCAAAATTTATACTCATTTTACTAATCCTTGTACTTTCTTTTTCAGTTTATAATACAAAAAATTTCCAACTAGATGCTTCTGCTGACTCCTTGCTACTAGAAAATGATCCTGATTTAAATTATTTAAGGTCTGTAAATGAGCGTTACTCATCAGAGGATTTTTTTGTAATTACATATTCTCCTAAGAAAAAAATTAATGATGAAGCGCTTAGAGAATTAAAAAAATTTGTTAATGAAATTGATAATATTCAGTGGGTCAGCAAGACTATAAGTATACTAAATGCACCTTTATTTGAGAGTTCTGATCAACCCTTAATCGAAAAGATAAATAATATTCAATATATAACCACTCCTGGGATTGAAATAAATAGAGCTTTAAATGAATTAAAAAATAGTCCAGTTTTTAAAAGATTAATAATAAATGACGATGCAACAACTTTTGGTATTGTTGTTTATATTAAAGATAACAAAAAATATCTATCAGCACTAGAAATAAACAAAAATTTTCTTAATAAACAAGAAAATAATAAACTTTCTACCGATGATTTGAAAGAATTTAAAAATCACCAATTAGTCCTTGAAAAACTTAAAAAGGAACAAAATAAAAATTTAGAATTATATAACATTGAAATTAGATCTCATATTTCTAAATATAAAAGTATTGCTGATATAAATCTTTCTGGAATACCGATGATAGCTGACGACTTAATATCATTTGTTAAAAAAGATATAATTGTTTTTGGCTCGGGTGTTTTTATTTTTATTTTAACTACGTTGTGGTTTATTTTTAGAGACGTTAGGTGGGTGATATTCCCTCTATTGAGTTGTTTTTTATCTATAACAATAATGACAGGAATGCTTGGGTATCTTAATTGGAAAGTGACAGTTATATCTTCTAATTTTATTTCTCTAATGCTTATTCTTACAATGGAAATAAATATTCATTACGTGGAGCGATATAAACAATTACAAGCAGAATTTCCTAAAAAAAATTCAAGTTACTTATCATATTTAACAACCACTAAAATTATTACTCCAATCTTCTATGCAGTTTTAACAACAGCATTGGCATTTCTATCATTTATTTTTAGTAATATTAAACCTGTCATTGACTTTGGTTGGATGATGTCGCTCGGATTATTTATATCTATGTTTGTATCAATTCTTTTGCTTCCGTACCTAATAATAAAATTTAATCCAAAGTTAACGTCTTCTCATAAAAGTAAAAATTCTAAAATAGCTGAAATACTATGTTCGATTGCAATTAATCAAAAATTTTTAGTTCTTATAATTTCAACTATTATCTTAATCCTGAGCATTTACGGAATAACAAAACTAAAAGTTGAAAATAGTTTTATTAACTATTTTGATAAGAACACTGAAATATATAAAGGAATGAAGCTTATTGATGAAAAATTAGGTGGAACCACCCCTCTAGATATTATTTTAAAATTTAAAGAAACTGAGTCTAAATCAACATCAGCCGACGATGATTTTTTTGAAGGTTCATCTTCTGATGAATATAAAGACAGCTACTGGTTTACAAGCTTTAGAATTAACAATATCGTTAATGTTCATCAGTACTTAGAAACTTTACCTGAAATAGGAAAAGTTTTATCTTTTTACTCAGTTCTACAATTGGGTGAAAAACTAAACGATAATAAAAAATTAGGTCCTTTAGAAATGGCTATTTTACACAGTAAATTGCCTGAGGATATTAAAAAAAATATAATTACACCTTATATTTCTATAGACAACAACGAAGCAAGAATTTCTTTAAGAATAATAGACTCGAATCCAGAGCTTAATAGAAAAGAATTATTAATAAAAATACAAAAAGACATAGAGGAAAAATTGCAGATAAATAAAGATGACTTTAAAATTACTGGAATATTAGTGATATTTAATAACTTATTACAAAGCTTATTTGACTCACAAATTAAAACTTTAGGAATAACCTTTGCGGGGATATTTATTTTACTATTAATTCTATTTAAATCTCTATCTTGGTCTATCGTTGCTGCTGTGCCTAATTTTCTTGCTGCACTTTTTATTTTAGGTACCTTGGGCTTATTTAATATTCCCTTAGATATGATGACAATTACTATTGCATCAATTACAGTTGGTATAGCAATCGATAATAGCATTCATTACATTTATCGTTTTAGAGAAGAATTTAAACTGAATAAAAATTATAAAAAAACTGTTCAAATTTGTAGTAGAACCGTTGGCAAGGCAATTGTTAACGCATCTTTGACAATTGTTTTTGGATTTTCAATACTGATATTTTCAAATTTTATTCCATCTATTTACTTTGGAATCTTCACGGGTCTAGCAATGATAACTGCGATGACTCTTGTTTTGACTTTAATGCCACAATTAATTTCAATTATTAAACCATTTAAAAATGGATAGTATTATTAGTTTTTTGAATCTATTAAAATAAATACATTTGATGTTATTGTATCCGTAGTAATTCTTTTTAATATTATATCTTCAACAAAAAAAGGCTTTGTATTAAGCGTAATCACTTTTTTTAAATGGATTATAGCTTTTATAATAGCAAAATTTTCAATTCCTTATGTGCTGCCTTATATTAATGAAATAATTCAAAATGAGACAACAGCTCGGACCGTTTCTGGTGTAACTGTGTTTTTATTAAGTCTTTTTCTTATAATAGTCTTAGGTAAAGGCATTGGAAAATCTATAAAATGGGTAGGTTTAGGAGGAATTGATAAATTATTTGGTTTTATATTTGGTGGTATTACTGGCTATTTATATTGTGTTATAATACTGAGTCTATCAAATTATATTTACATATATGATAAGTGGCCAACGTCTCTTAAAAACGGCTCCTCTTATAATGCAATTGAGTTCGGGAGAAAAATATTTGATGAAAAAATTCTATTTAGTAATGAATATCTTGATGAAACAAAAGATAAATTAAAAAATAGTTTATGCTTCTAGATTTAAATTCAGATAAATTAAAAGAAGAGTGTGGTGTTTTTGGTATTTTTGATCATATTGATGCCTCGGCCTTAACTGCTCTAGGATTACATTCATTACAACATCGAGGTCAAGAGTCTTGTGGCATCGTCTCTTATGATGGCAAAAATTTTTTTTCTGAAAGAAGATTAGGTTTAGTAGGTGATAACTTTACAAAAGAAACAACTATCCAAAAATTACCAGGAAATTTTGCAATAGGTCATAATCGATATTCAACTACAGGCGCCCCTGTATTAAGAAACATCCAGCCCTTTTTTGCAGATTTATATACTGGAGGAATTAGTATCGCTCACAATGGAAATCTGACGAATTCAATTATGTTAAGAGAAAAAATGATTAAAGATGGAGCAATATTTCAAACTACCTCTGATACCGAGACAATAGTTCAATTAATAGCTCGCTCAAAAAGATTAAAAACTATTGATAAAATTATAGACTCCTTATTCCAAATACAAGGTGGTTACGCCCTTGTCATGTTAACTAATAAAAAACTAATTGGCGTTAGAGATCCTTACGGAATAAGACCTTTAGTTCTTGGCAAGTTAAAAAAATCATATGTTCTTGCCTCTGAAACATGTGCATTAGATATTATTGGCGCGACTTTCGTTCGAGAAATTGAAAATGGTGAAATTGTCGTGATTACAAATGATGGAGTAGAGAGTATTAAGCCATTCCCTAAAATAAAAGCACGACCATGCATATTTGAATATATATACTTTGCAAGACCCGACAGTTTAATGTCTGGCAAAAGTGTTTATGAATTTAGAAAAAATTTTGGTCAACAATTAGCAAAAGAATCCCATGTAGATGCTGATATTGTCTCTGCAGTTCCAGATTCTGGCGTTCCTGCTGCAATCGGATACTCCACAGAGTCTAAGATTTCTTTTGAGCTTGGATTGATTAGAAATCACTATGTAGGAAGAACCTTTATTGAGCCTACTCAGCAAATTAGACAACTGGGTGTTAAATTAAAACATAACGCGAACTCATCTTTAGTTAAAAATAAAAGAGTAATTTTAATAGATGACTCTATAGTGAGAGGAAATACATCAAAAAAAATAGTTCAGATGATGTACGAAGCAGGAGCTAAAGAAGTTCATATGAGAATATCTTGTCCTCCTATTATGTATCCAGACTACTATGGGATTGACACGCCAGATAAAGACCAACTTCTAGCACACAATATGTCTTTGGATGAAATGACTAAATTTATTGGTGTTAAAACTTTAAGATTCTTGACTATTGATGGCATTTATAAAGCTATGGGCTATCAAAAACGTAATAATTTAAATCCTGAATTTACAGATCATTATTTTACAGGAGATTATCCAATACCCCCACTTGATCAATCAAATAGAAGCGTAAAAGACAATCAATTATCACTGCTAAGTAATATTAGATAATTTAATATCTTTTCGATTGAAAAGGATTTTCTGCGCTTACAAATTTTAAAAAAATTTTAAAACCTTTAATATTAAATTTCCTGCTTAAACTTTTGGCAAGATACTTTTGATAATCAAGTGAAAGTTTATTAGCTTGATTTCCAAAGATTTTAAAAATAATTGGTCTTGTGCTTACTTGTTTAATATATTTTATTTTAGGGCGAAATTTTGAATAAACAGGAATTTTATTTTTATTTATTGCATCCTGCAAAGCTTTATTTAAATCTTTATTATCAAAATTTTTTCTTAAGCGAGAATGAATGCTAATTACTTCATCAAATATTTTCTTAGGAAATTCTAATTTTAATGAGCAAATACTAAATGGCTCAGCTAATAAAGCATCTGAGAAAAGATTTTCTATATAATATATATATTCATTTTTAATTTTTTTTAACTCGTTTACTAAATCAATTTTATTTATAACAAAAATTAAACCTTTACCCTTGTCTAGTACTAATCTGCAGATTTGTTTATCTGTTTTAGTAAATTCCTTATCTGCCTCAATCATAAATAAAATAACATCAGCAAGATAAATTGCTTTTAAACTTTCTTTTGTTATGTACTGCTGTTCATCAGATTTTGATTTGCCTTTTCTTTTTAAACCACCAGAATCAATTAATTTAAAATTTCTGTTTTTATAGAGTACGTTATCTATAAATAAATCTGTAGTTGTTCCAGGCGTCTCACTTACAGGAGATAGATCCTTATTTAAAACTTTATTAAAAAAGTTAGTATTTTACCTTACAATTTGGTTTACCCTACTATTGCAAGAGTAATCACTCCTGATGATATTTTAT
>FUWD013187801.1_pt1 | contig 11849 bp, 9 predicted proteins | sample 1063281 | NCBI WGS metagenome assembly FUWD01 (sample SAMEA79048168, study PRJEB19326) | metagenome | biome: marine
AGTCGGTCATATGCATTGCCCTCTAAGCATAACCTTTGATGACCGTATTCCGCTGTCTTGATGAGTAATGAATTACCCCCTCATCCTGATGATAATCAGTCGGACACCTGTTCGAGTCTCATTTTGTGGTGGTGGAACCGACGTAGATTGGTTCTCTCTTTCTTCTGAAAAAGGTGGAATGGTTACATCTGTAGCTATTGATAGATACATTCACGTAACAGTGAACAGGCGTTTTGATGAAAGAATTAGACTGTCTTACTCAAAGTTAGAAATTGTGGATGATTTCGAAGATCTTGAACATGAACTGGTGCGAGAATCAATGAGAATGACCGGTGTTACTTCAGGCGTAGAAATTACTACAATAGCAGATATTCCATCTAGAGGGACTGGTTTAGGTTCGTCTTCGGCAGTTACAGTAGGTCTACTTAATGCATTACATTGTTTCGCTGGTAGGGATGTTTCTGCATCTCAATTAGCATCTGAGGCTTGTGAAATTGAGATTAAAATTCTTGGCCAACCTATAGGTAGACAAGATCAATATGCCGCATCCTTTGGTGGAATAAATTCAATTAAATTCTGTTCAGATGGTAATGTTATTGTAGATCCAATTAATATTTCCGACCAATTAAAATCAAGATTATCCGAAGAGTTCACTCTTATCTTTACTGGACAGAACCGCTCAGCCTCTGCTGTTTTGTCAAATTCTGAAGAAGAGGGTAAATCAGCTATTGAAAATCTTATTCGAATTAGAGAACAGGCAGACGAAGCTAGAGAATATCTTTCATCAGGTAATTTTTCAAATCTTGGACACCTTCTTAATGAAGCTTGGTTGATGAAAAAAGGAATCTCTCCAAATGTCAGTAACCATTTCCTTGATGAAATGTATAGTCGTATCATGTCAAATGGCGCTAATGGTGCTAAATTATTAGGTGCGGGCGGAGGGGGTTTTTTCCTTGTCCACGGTGATTCTGAAACCCGTGAAAAACTACAATCTGAATTCTCTTCTGAACATAGATTCTTCCCTTTGAATATTGATTATAAGGGTTCATCAATTATTTTTAATGATTCAAGAGTGTGACATAATGATCAAAAATGTACTGCCATTTCTACTTTTTTCCCTAATCATTTTCAGTTTGGGCAATGTTTCTGTTAGCGCTACAAATGATCGAAATATTGATGATGAAATATTCAATTCTTCAATAACTGGGTATTCTAAGTTGGTAATAGAAGACGATATAAAAGTTAATTCACAATTCAATGCATCCTGGGAGTCTTCTATAAATCTCTCAGATCAGATTGGATCTGATCTTTTACAGAACTCAGAATTAGGTTTAAGGGCCCAAATTGATATTCATTTAGGAAATTCAGATGGTTTTGTCGATTCTAACGAATCAGACTTATTTGATCAATTATTTCGTATTGAAAGGAACTGGACTAATTCTGAAAGTGGTGGTTGCTGTATTTTCGATTATAACCCTCTATATTCTAATCAAGGTATTAATTTGATTACATCTAAAGTGATTGTGGGCCCAATAGATTTAGAAAATACATCATGGGGTTGGGAAGAATCAACCGATTTGATAGGCCAAACAGATAGTCGTATTACCAGAATTATTGACTTTCCAAGAGTAGGCGCATTTATTGAAGAAGTCCCTTTAATGGTCTTTCTCCCAAATGATTGGGAATACAAGTATAGTGCTATGGGAGAAATATTTTCGGGAAAACCAGGTGAGTTTATCGTGAATCGTTCCGAAGCAAATGTGGCCAGTAATATTCGAGTAACAATTTCAAATAATCAAATGCCTAACGCTTTAGGTTACAGAACTTCAACTGGTGCAATGATTACCCTAAATTCTAATACTGTATACCATGGTGATTGTGAAGATAGCAGCCTAGATAATAATCAACAATGGTGGACATTATCCAATAATGGAACTATTGTTTTAACACATTTTGGTGACGAAATAAGTTTTATTTCACAGGACTATGGTTTTGAAGAAGGAGATGTTGCTAGTATAGTAATGCATTGTAAAGATTGGTTTAATGTTACAAGTACGTGGTATGATAATATAGTAATTGATTCTATATTTCCAGTTTGGGAATCTGTAATTTCTTATATTAATGAAGAAAATGAAAGGATAATATTAGATAATAATCAATCAATTACTGTGAAATCAGATACAAGTATTTCATTTAATATTTCAGCAAATGATCCTAATTCTGAATCGCCTGTGAATATAAAAATCATCTCAAATAAGACTCCTAATTATGTCCATAGAAACGATGACAAACTTTTTTTCTCTGATGTATTTTATCAGAATAGCGATTCAAATGGTCTTCACCTCAATCTATCTGAACGTCATAAAGCTAAATCACCTACATCATGGTCAGTTAATCTAACAGTTTCTGATGATGCTGGAAATACTGTTTTTAGGGAGTGGGAAGTAATTGTATTGGATGGTACAGGGCCAACAATTATCCCTGATTTAATAATTAATAATCAATCGATTTCATCTAGTAATCTCGCTAGAGATGGTGACTTAATTACAATTTCTTTGCAACAATCTTTTGATGACTTAGATTCCATAAATGAAACTTTTTGGTCTCTATCAATTGATGGCGAGCAGATTGTCAATAATGTTAGTATGAATGAAATAGATAAAATGATTCTCGGACCATTTACTTCCGGAACTCATATTTTTAGTATTGATGCATATGATTCTGCTTTAAATCATCAAAATCTTGCTTTCGGTTTAGCAATTTCTCCAAATTTTGGTATAGATATCGAAGTAATTTCTACTGAAATTAAGGGTAAATTAGTGGAAGGAAACACGGTCTTATTTTCTGCGTCTATGCAAAATAATAGAGCATCATCAGGTTCTGGGCAATTTTGTGTAGATAGCCAGTGTGGGCCATTTGTTTCAGTTCCTGCCGCTAATTCTAATGGACCAGGATATTTTGATCTGGAATTGAGTCTTGAGTTAAGCAGTTCAACTCCAGTTAGTACATACTTCAAGTGGCAAATTGAAGATACAAATGATGATGGTCAAATAATTGTTAACTCTGAAGTTTCAATTGAACCATACTGGCAGAAGCCACTACAAACAGTTATACTAGTTTTCACCTTATTATCTGTATTTGTTTTTACCGTGAATCGTCTCTGGGGGATAGATTCTCAAAGGCCATAATCTGAGGCAATTATCCGCAGAACTCATGAGTCATGCCATATGGTGAAATGCTGTGATTCTACTACCCGACTACCCTGATCGTGTAATTCGTGAGCATAGAGTCCGAGTTGAAAGAATCGCATTATCAGTTACTTTTTTACTGATATTTTCTGCATCATGGTGGTTATTTTCAGGTTTATTTGGTTCACCTGAACTTTTATCTCGATTAGGTCCAATATCGTTAATATTTATTTCATCATTAGTTGTAATAGATTTGATTGACTATGGATTAATTCAGAAATCTAGGATAGGCGTTATTGCTAATATTTGTTATCCTACTTTGTTAGCTTTGTCTATCTCTAATATTGAATTTAATGATGTCTTAATTTCTGGTTCCATATATTTCTTAATGGCTGTTTTCCTATGGTTTGTTGCTAAGAAAAACCTCTCAATAACTCATTCATCTAGAAGATGGAGGGGGTTAACGAGTATTTTTGGTCTTGCATTCTCAGCCTCAGTTATGTATTCTATTTCATCAGAAATACAAATTTATATGATCGTTTTTACATGTATTCTAATCACCATGATTCCCGATTTGATATCTAAGGATGAAAATCATAAATCTAGAAAAGATTTTATCAAGAAACTCGATTTAGTTGAGGAACAAGTACTATTATTGCGAAGCCAAGGAATTTCTCTTGAGCAAGCCTCATCGATATTGAAGAAAGCAAGAGAAGATTGTTGGAATGAACCCGAGAGGGGTCTCACAGTAATTTTGCTCGCTGAAGAGGAAATTGAAAGAGTCAAAGCTTTAGCCAATGATCTAGATGATATTAAACAAGAAACACATCTTTTCGTAAAGAAAGCCGAATCAATCGCTCCAGGAGTTCATGGTCCAAGGAAAGCATTTGAATCAGGACAAAAAGAATCCGATTTTGGTTCATTAAGAGAAGCAGAAATTCTTTTCCGACTTTCAAAAAAGAGATCAGAGATAATAATCCAACATTGGCAAAATGCGATTGACGAAATAGCAAGCGCTGAAGAATTAATTTCTTTTGTAAAGGGTATCAAATTAGACTCAATAAATAGTATAATTGATTCTGCTAAGGAAGCACTCGAATCAGAAAATCCAGTAGAAGCAATAAAAATAGCCTCCTCAGTTCCGGGCCATCTTGAAAGTTTAGAATCTACGACTACAGAGGCTAAAGAAGCAATTATTGAAGCTGAAAAAGCAATTCAAGAGGTTGAAGGTAGCTTCTCAGTAAGTACCAAAGAAAGGCTAGTAGAGTCAAAGGTTGCATTAGAATCAGGCAATTCTTCTCTTGCTAAGGGATTAGCAACAAGTATTCTCCGAGACATCAATAAGATGTCTGAATCAATGCAGAATGTACAACGAGGTCTTAGGCAGAGGAAAAAACTAACTGCAGTTTTCCCTTCTGGTAAATCCGGTGATGAATGGAGAAATCAATTGGAAGATATTGAAACTAAAGTGAACTTAGAACAATGGGTTGAAGCATCTGAACTTCTAGAATTACTCACAAAAAATCTTCAAAAATATGAAAAATCAAAGTCAGAAGCTCAGGAATTATATTCATTTGTAGAAAGTGAGTGGATTGATTTAAGGAAAAAACTGGATTCTTCTAATATCAAGGTTAATGACTCTATGCGTATGAATGCGGAGAGTAAACTTTCTGAATCTAAGAAGTTATTAGAAGAGGGTGATATAGATTCTACACTTTCTACATTAGGGAAAACCGATGAAATTATGGAAAATCTCAGAAGAAGAATCTAGGGTTTATTTTTCCCTGCACAATATGGACAATAAGAGTCTAATTTATAATTTTCAGATCTCCTCTCTTTTTTTGTAAGTGGTTCTCTACAAGCAAAGCACATTGAATATTCTGTTTCATTTAATTCGGTATCGACTGCTACTCTTTGATCGAAAACAAAGCAATCACCTTTCCAATAAGAACCGTCTGTTTGTTCAAAGTACCCTAAAATTCCCCCTTCTAGTTGTTTTACATTCTCAAAACCAGCATTCATCATCACTACTGATGCCTTTTCACACCTAATTCCTCCCGTACAATACATCACTATTTGTTTTGTTTTATATTCTTCAGGTAGATGAGAAATAGCATCTGGAAAATCTCTAAATGTAGATAAATTTAAATCTATTGCATTATCAAATATTCCGACTCTGGTTTCATAATCATTTCTTGTATCTAAAATAACTACTTCTTCATTCTTATCTAGCATATTCTTGAATTCTTTAGGTTTTATATTTGGAGCGGTGAATTCAGATGGCCTGACCTCATCTAATCCTAATGCAATAATTTCTTTCTTTAGCCTTACAAGCATTCTTCGAAATGGTTGGTAATCAGTATAACTTATTTTTAAGGGAATATCTACAAATCTTTTGTCAGATTCGAGGAATTCAATATAAGAATCAATGGCTTCCTTTTCTCCAGCAAGGAAAAATTTATCCCATTTTTGCTTAGTAAAATGGTCCCCTTAAGATTGAGCTTTTCACAAATAAATCTGAATGGCTGCCTTAGTTCATCTCTGTCATCCAAATCAACAAATCGATACCCTGCAATATTCACGATTTCTCTATTTTCCATTACAAACCCTCAGTATCATTTTACCAATGATAAATCTTTACTTTTCGAAGAGATCTCTTCAGATAAATTTTCTAAGAATTCATTTAGGGGTATATCTTTACATTGTTCGCCACTTCTTGGCTCCCCTTTCCGATCAATTCTGATTGAAACAGTTCTCTGTTTTTGTTCATCTTCTCCAAGAATTAACATATATGCGGGGCGCATTTTTCTATGCATACGGATTTTTTTCCCAATAGTTGCGTCTGAATCATCTACAGATACTCTAACTCCAATCTCTGCTAAAGATTTCTCAACTTCCCTTGCATATTTTTTTTGTTTTTCTGAGATAGTAATTATCTGGATTTGCTTCGGAGCCAGCCAAGTCGGAAAGTTCCCCGCCCAATGTTCTGTTAAGAATGCGACAAATCTCTCATGAGTTGATAGTGGTGCTCTATGTATTACAAAAACTTCTCCATTTTCTTCTCCTTTTTCATCTTTATATGTTAATTGAAAACGCTCTTTGGCAGCAAAATCAAGCTGTATTGTTGACATTGATTCTTCTCTTCCTAATGCAGTTGTAAATTGAATATCAATTTTAGGTCCGTAGAATGCTGCTTCGCCAATAGCTTCAACATAGGGTACCTCCAATTCATTCAAAATTTTCCTTAGATGGTCTTGTGTTGAATTCCAGTTTTCTGGTTGCTCGATGTATTTGTCAGTATTTTCAGGGTCCCAAAGAGATAACCGAAAGTGATAATTCTCGAAACCAAATGAAGAATAGTAGTCTTGAACCATTTTGATATTACTTGCAACTTCTTGCCCAACTTGGTCTAGAGTACAGTAGATGTGCGCGTCATTCATCGATAGCATCCTAACTCTCAGTAGGCCGGCTAAAGTTCCTGACATTTCATTTCTGTAAACTGTTCCATATTCTGCAATTCTCAATGGAAGTTCTCTATATGACCTCTTTTTGTTACTAAACACTAAATGATGCATTGGACAATTCATTGCTTTCAGATAATATGTTCCATCATCCATTTCCATAGGCGGATACATGCCTTCCGCATAATGTGGAAGGTGTCCACTGCACTCGAATAATTCTTTCTTCGCTAAAACTGGAGTTGTAACTCTATCATAACCATATTTGTCCTCAGTCTGTAAAGCATATTTTTCTATTTCTGATTTTAGAATTTCGCCATTTGGCAGCCAAACAGGTAATCCTTTCCCAATCATCTCATCGATCATGTAAAGTTCCATTTCCTTTCCAATCTTTTTATGATCTCTTTTACCCGCTTCCTCAATTTGTCTTTGTCTTTCTTTCAATCCTTCTTTACTAGCATAGCACATTCCATAAATACGAGTCAGAGGTTCTCTATTCCTATCTGCACGCCAGTAAGCTTGGCTTGTACTTGTTAATTTGAACCATCTAAGGTGAGATGTAGATGGTACATGGGGCCCCCTGCAAAGATCCACAAAATCGCCCTGTCTGTAAGCGGTAGAACCAACTTCATTTCCAACCTTTTCATCCATAATTTCTATCTTAAATTTATTTTCTTTGAACAATTCTCTTAGTTCATTATTATCATACTCTTCCCTCTGAATAGTAATATTTTCTCTTACAAGTTGATTCATTCTTTTCTCTATATTTTTAAGATCATTGTCTCCGATTGGATTCATATGAAAGTCATAGTAGAATCCATGTTCAATTGGCGGGCCTATCGTAGGTTTAGCTCCAGGAAACATCTCTACAACAGCCTGTGCAAGTAAATGTGCACAAGAATGCCTGAGAATATACAATCCTTCTTCTGAATCACCCAAAATGGGTTCAATTTTACAATTCTTATCGACGATAAATGACATATCTCGTTCTTTACCATCAATATTTGCAGCGACTGCACCGCTTCTTTTCCCATATACATTCAACAAGATATCTCCGGCAGTAATTCCGGAGACATATTCGTGGGTTTCTTCATTATTGATTTGTACTTCAATTATCGACATACACTGGTCTCCGTAATTACTCCTGACACAACGATGATATGAATACCTTGCTGATTGATTTACAAATCAAAATGTTATTTCAGTGTAAATTGTGTTCCCGCTAAACTATTTACCATTTTCTTTATATCATTAAGAGAACCAATTACTGCTCTCTGCCCTGTTCGTTCAACAAAAGTGCAAGCAGCCTCAACTTTTGGCCCCATTGAACCTCTATCAAATGTATATTGGCTAATTTTTTCAGGCGTGGTTTTTGAAATAATTTCTTGTGAATCACTACCCCAATCAATGTATACTCCGTCAGTATCGGTAGCCATGATCAGTAAATCAGCATCCAATTCAAAAGCTAGTAAAGAACTTGCTTTATCTTTATCAATAACTACCTCAACGCCTTCCAATTTACCTTTTTCAACATAAGATGTGGGGATACCTCCTCCACCAGCACATATTACTACAGTTCCCTTTTCTAATAACCAATGTATAGGTCTCAACTCAAAAATTCGATGAGGTTCGGGTGAAGGAACAACTCTTCTCCAATATTCACCATCTCGTTTAATATCCCAGCCTTTATTTTCTGCTAACTGTTTAGCATCTTTCTCAGAATATACAGGCCCAATAGGTTTTGTAGGGTTTGAAAAGGCTGGGTCTTCTGGATCTATTTCCACCATTGTTAGAATAGATGCAATAGGTTTTTCTATTGGTAGTAAGTTCCCCAATTCTTGTTCAATCATATAACCAATCATACCTTGAGTTTGTGCTCCTAAAATATCAAGTGGATACTCTTCAACTTCTTTGTAAGCGGCTGACTGTAATGAGAGTAGACCTACCTGAGGTCCATTTCCATGACTAATTACTACTTCATGTTCCTCAATAATTGGTGCTAAAGCTCTTGCTGCAATTCTTATATTTTCTCTTTGATTATCCGCTGTCATCTCTTCTCCTCTACGAAGAAGAGCATTCCCACCAAGTGCAATTACGATGCGCATTATAGTGAACCCATAGGCTGTATTGATATTAAGACACGCCCTTTGCGGGTAATATGGTGCGTATCGGCCTACTTGTTAATCCAGATGCCGGTTTAGGTGGCAGATTAGGGCTCAAAGGCTCCGATGGTCAAGCAAAATATGCACGTTCAATGGGTGCAAAAGATAGGGCGGGTCCTAGGGTAAGAGATGCATTAAACTATTTTAGTAAAATTTATGATGATAAACAAGAGGTTGATTGGTTCACAAGTAAAGGTAGAATGGGTAGTGAATGGATACCCGATGGAATATCAATAGGTAATTTTAATTTAATTCACGAATCTTCAGGAATTACAAATCCATCTGATACATTCGAGTTGGTATCTCTATTAATCGATTCTAATGTAGATTTGATACTATATGCAGGTGGTGATGGAACAACGAGAGATATAGTATCTACTCTGGATTCTCACAATAAATCAAACATACCTGTAATTGGTATTCCATGTGGCGTAAAGATGCATTCTGGATGTTTTGCTTCATCTCCTAAAGCAGGGGCCGAAGTACTTTCTTCATGGATGAATGGGGAATTATTACTATCTAGCACAGAAGTTCTTGATTTAGATGAAGAAAAGTATCGTAATGGCGAATGGGTAGTTAGATTGTATGCTGAGGCTAAAACACCGGCATCTCCAAGGTGGATGCAAGGTGCAAAAATGCGAGTGGAGGCGACTGGTGAAGAAGAGATTATAGAAGGACTTGCTGACCATATTCAAGAGTTATTAATAGACGATAAGAGACTCATAATTTGGGGCTCTGGTGGGACATTAAGAACAATTTCCAATATGGTAGGATTTGAAGGCACAGTATTGGGAATCGATGCTACATTAGGAAATAAGCAGATAGGAACCGATCTTAATGAAGACCAACTAATTGAAATTCTCTCTTCACATAAAGGCCAAGTGACTTTGCTTCTATCTCCTATGGGGGGCCAAGGTTTCCTTATTGGCAGAGGTAACCTACAACTATCTCCTAGCGTTTTAAGAAAAATATCGATTGATGAAATTTTAGGTGTAGTCACTCCTGCCAAATTAATTTCTGTTCGTCGTTTACGAATAGAAACTGGTGACAAAAAATTAGATGAGAAATTTTCTGATAAGAGATATATGAAAGTACTACAAGGTTACAGAACTACTAGAGTTTTACCGATAATAGTCGATTGATTTAAATTTTTTCACCTATTGAGGCTTTCAAGAGCCCCAAAAAAGGAGGGCTAGGCCTTCCGGGCCTAGATTTAAATTCTGGATGATATTGTGTTCCCACGTAATATGGATGATCTTCTAATTCCATAATTTCACATCTCTGGCCAGTTTCATCTTTACCTACATAGATTAATCCCGCCTTTTCAATTTTTGAAATTAATTCAGGATTAACTTCGTATCTATGTCTATGCCTTTCGTCAACATAAGATTGATTTCCATAAAGTCTTTTTATTTTACAGTCCTCTACTAAAAATGGCGTTGGTTTTGTACCCAATCTCATTGTGCCGCCCATATGTGTCTTTGATATCTCTGGCATGAATACTACCGCTGGTTGGGGGGTATTCTCGTCAAATTCTGTAGAGTTTGCATTTTTCATACCTAGTACATTTCTACAGAATTCAATCGTGGCTATTTGTAATCCTAAACATACTCCTAGGTAAGGTATTTTATTCACTCTAGCATATTCTGCTGCCTTTATTTTTCCTTCAATTCCTCTAATTCCAAAGCCTCCTGGGACTAGTATTCCATCAGATATTTTTAGATTATCCCATGCTTCTTTGTATTTCTCGGGATTTTCTTGTTTTATTTTTTCATCTAAATTTTCTGCCTCAATCCAATTAATTTGAAGTTTACGATTTACTTCAAATGATGAATGTTGTAGTGCTTTGATGACGCTAAGATAAGAATCAGAAAGTCCAGTATATTTTCCGACCATTGCGATTTGCACAACTTCGTTGAGATTATCTACAGTTTCAGCCATTTTTATCCAGTCATCTAGTAGAGGTCTTGAGTCGGGTAAATCAAAACTTATTTGCTTTGAAAGTACATTACTAACTCCTTGCTCATCTAATAAAATTGGGATCCGATAAATGTTTGATACATCATGAGCTGAAACAACTGCACTAGGGGAAACGTGACAAAAAGCTGCTAACTTTTCTCTTGTTTCGTCATCTAATGGATTTTCGGATCTACAAACTAGAATATCAGGAATAATTCCAAGTCCTCTTAGCTCTTTTACAGTATGTTGAGTGGGCTTAGTTTTCTGTTCTCCTACTGGCCCCATCACAGGGACTAAACTTACATGCACAAAGCAGATATTACTCTCTCCAACTCTAAATTGAAATTGTCTTAATGCCTCTATGAATGGTGCACTTTCAATATCTCCAACAGTTCCTCCTAATTCAATTACGCAAGCGTCAGGAATATTGTTTGTCCCATCACTTGGCGTGTTCGATACTCTCTCAATCCATTCTTGAATTTCATTTGTTATGTGTGGAATCACTTGTACTGTTTTTCCTAAATAGTCTCCCTTCCTTTCTCTCTCAATTACAGATTTGTAGACCTTTCCAGTGGTGATATTATGGTCTTTAGTGAGAGAGATGTCCAAGAACCTTTCATAGTTTCCTAAATCCAAGTCAACTTCGCCGCCATCATCTAAAACGTAAACTTCACCATGTTCGAATGGTGACATAGTCCCTGCATCGCAATTGAGATACGGGTCAATCTTTACAGAAGTGACGCTCAGTCCTGCGGATTTTAGCAATACTCCGATACTGCTTGCAGTTATCCCTTTACCAAGTCCTGATAGGACGCCTCCCGTGACAACTACATACTTCATTCAATCAACGGGGTTTGAAGCCAACATACCTTGCCTATCAACATTCCTTAGACTTAGTTCAAAAACTATCTTTGCTAAGTCTAAGTATCTCCATCACTCCGGTCGACTATGGTTGTACATGAGGGCGGCCGAATATTAGTCACAGGAGCCCTTGGCCAAATTGGTACTGACTTAGTACAATCATTAAGGGATATTTATGGTTCTGACCATGTTATCGCCAGTGATATTAGAGAAATAAAAGG
>FUWD013419614.1_pt4 | contig 11843 bp, 14 predicted proteins | sample 1063281 | NCBI WGS metagenome assembly FUWD01 (sample SAMEA79048168, study PRJEB19326) | metagenome | biome: marine
AATACTAATATGTAGAATAGATTTTTCAAGATTCTTTACGGTAATAACTCTTTATTTTTTTAATACTTTTCTATTTATTTTAACATCATTTTCTGATCGTAATTGACCTATCCATTCTAGATCTAAATATAGCTGAAAGTCATTCATAACTTTACCTTTAATACTTTTTAAATCATCTGAATTATACAAACTTTTACGACTTTTAAAATAATTTTTTAATGCTATGGTGTCAGATGATTTATTCCAAATTTTTTGTTGCATTAACTCAAAAAGTAACAACCCATCTTCATACTCTGATAGTGTGTAAGCAAAATTTGAGTCAGTGTTTACTAGGTTTTCCTTAAAGTAGGTAAGAATTTCTGCGTCTATAAATTTTTCCATCATATCATCGAATGATGCTAGTCTTTGGGTTTTTACATAAGATACAAAATCACTTTGTAGGAGTATTTTATCATTAATTGTTAGCAAGGTATTCTTCAATGAATCTGTAGACAAATTTCTGAGGTCTTTTCTTTGAAGCAGTTTCTTAGATGATTCTGTAACAGTAATAGAATATTCTTTTTTTAATCTATTTAATACTGCATTATCTGATAATTTAGCTCTTCCCGAATTACGAACTTTATCTGATATTACCTTTTCCATTTCGTTAAATGGAAGAATGGGATATTGTTTTAATAATTTTACAATATGCCAACCATATTTTGTTTTAAAGGGTTTACTATACTCTCCAATAGTATCTAGTGAAAATGCTGCATTTTCAAAAGGTTTTACCATTCTTCCTGAACCAAATCTTGGTAAAACTCCTCCTTTATTTTTGGTGTTTCCATCATTAGAATATTGTTGACTTAACTTGTTAAAGTAGACCCCTTGTTTTAATTTAGCATATACTTCATTAATTTTATTTTTTCCAGTTGAAGTAGTATCTGAAATTAAAATGTGGGCAACCTGTCTTTCTCCTTTGGATGTTCTAGTCCCATTATTTTGTAGAAAATGATATCCATATCGAGTTTTAAATATAGCTGAAACTTCTCCTTTTGGAGTAGAGTAAGCAGCATCCTCAAAATCATACAACATTTTAAAGGCCGAAAAGTAACCCAAATCTCCGGCATTTATTGTAACAGACGGATCTTCAGAAACTTCTTTTGCTACTTTAGCAAAAGATTCTCCAGCCAATACTCTTTGTCTAGCTTTCTGAATTTTAAGAAAGGGAGTTAATGTATCTTTTGATGAATAATTTCTTGGAAGTCTAACAAGTATGTGACTTGCTCTAATTTCAGTTTTAGTTCTATTATAAGCCTCTTTTATTAAAGACTTTAGATATTCCTTATCTTGAAGATAAGGTGCTATTAATTGTTTTTTATACGTTTCAATTTCAGACTTGTAAGATTTTAATGTGTCTAACTTTAACTCATAGGCTTGTTTTACTTTTAATTTATAATTAACAAATAAATCAAGGTTTTTATCAATATCTTTTGATTCTTCGTTATCTATGGCATCCAAATTTTTTTCATATACTTTTTTAAAATCAGCAACAGAGATTTGTTTACCATTTATAGTAACTAAAATTTTAGTGTCTTTTTGCGAGAGTAGATTAGTTGAACTAACTGTAAATGCGATCAGTAATATTATTTTTTTCATTAGTTAAAGCGATATAATTCCGTCTATTTTTCCTGCTTGTTTGTAATATGAGATTACCTCATTTGAGTTTTCTAAATTAATAACTATAGAAATACTATTATATTTTCCAGTTTTAGATTTTTTTATGGAAATAGACAGGGCGCTATTCTCAAATATTTGTCTTACTTGAGCTACCCTGTTCTCAGATGCTGGCACTATAAATTTATACAAGTAATCTGAGGGAAACTTGGTAGTCTCATCTAGTTGAAGTTTTAACTTTTGATAAAAATTTTCTTTATCTTTCATTTTAACATTTCGATTTTACAATACGAATTAATCACAAAATTACATCATTATATCATTATAATAAATTAATACTATATTTTTGTTTTATGCAGAAAAAAATTGTGCTTATTGGAGGTCCTGGAACAGGAAAATCGTCTGTTTTGAAACAACTTAAACATAGTGGTTTCTTTTGCATGGAAGAAATTTCAAGAGAAATAACTATCAAAGCACAAAAAGAAGGGATAGATCAATTGTTTTTAACAGAACCTATATTGTTTAGTAAACTATTGCTTCAAGGCAGAAAGGAACAACACCAGAGAGCTTCTGACACTACTCATAATTTAGTTTTTTTTGACAGAGGTCTACCAGATATTCACGCCTATTTGGATTACACAAAAGAAAAGTATCCATCGTACTTTAAAGAGTCTAGTAAAAAATACAACTATGATTATGTGTTTCATTTTAGACCATGGAAAGAAATTTTCATTACAGATAGCGAAAGATATGAAAGCTTTGAAGAGGCTAAAGTTATAGATACCTATTTAGAAAAATCATACAAAGATTTAAATTATTCTTTAATTGAAGTTCCTTTTGACACAGTAGAAAACAGATCTAATTTCATACTTAATTGGCTCAAAAAAAATGTATGATATCACCGGCTCAAATCTTACAAAAATATTGGGGACATTCTTCATTTAGAGACTCTCAAGAGGATATCATTAAGGCTGTTTTAAATAAAAAAGATGTAGTTACCGTTCTACCAACAGGTGGAGGTAAATCTGTGTGTTATCAAGTCCCTGGATTAATTCTTGAAGGGGTGTGTTTGGTTATATCTCCATTAATTTCTTTAATGAATGATCAAACAGAACAGTTAAGAAATAAAGGAATTAAGGCTTTAACTATAAAAAGTAAAGCAACAACAGATGAAATTGTTTCCTTATTTGACAATTTAAAATTTGGTCAGTACAAATTTTTATACCTATCACCTGAGAGGTTGCAATCAGATTTAATCATCCAGAAAATTAAAGAAATTAATATCAATTTAATTGCAGTAGATGAGGCTCATTGCATTTCAGAATGGGGGCACGATTTTAGACCTTCTTACAGGCTTATTCATAAGGTTAGAGATGTACTTCCTACTATAAATATGATTGCACTAACAGCCACTGCCACAAAAAAGTTGTTGATGATATTATTGAAAATTTAAACTTGTCTGATACTTCCATTTTTAAAAAATCTTTCTACAGAAAAATCTTGCTTATCAAATCATAAAAAATGAAAATAAATTAGGCAAACTAGAGCAAATTTTTAAAAAGAACCCTTTTCCTACTATTATATATGTAAACTCTAGAAAAAAACTGAGGACATTTCTAACTTCATTAATGCCAAAGGATATTTGTCTACATTTTATCATGGAGGAATGACTACCGAGAGTAAAACCAAGGCGTTTAACTCATGGATGAAAGAAGATAGATTAATTATGGTAGCTACTAATGCGTTTGGAATGGGAATAGATAAACCAAATGTAAAAGTAGTAATACACCTAGATCTCCCTGCTAGTCTAGAAAATTATGTTCAAGAGGCAGGAAGAGCCGGTAGAAATGGTGAAAAATCTTTTTCAGTTGTTCTACAGAACGAGAATGATATCAATTCTTTTAAAAAAAATACATTAGAAACTATCCCTACTATTAATGAAATTAAAAAAGTACATCGAAAATTATATCAATATTTCCATATTGCACTAGGTGAATTGCCCGAGGTCTCTTTTGATTTTAATTTTTTAAAATTTTGTCAAACATATAAACTTTCACACAAAAAGACTGCTGCCATTTTTCAAATCCTTAAAAAAAATAGCATCATTGAAATTAATTCTACATTCAGTCAAAAGTCTACTGTTATTTTTATCATATCTAGCAAACAACTTATAAGACAAACCTTTAATAATAAGTTAACCCGTAAATTAATAGATTTTATACTGAGAAGCCATGGAGGTGTCTTTCAAAAAGAAGTGAAAATTAATGAGTTTGACATTGCTAAAAGAATGCAAATTAATTCTCTGACTGTTAGAGAACTATTAAACAGATTAGACCACTTAAACATTATTAATTACAAGGAAGCTAGTTCTAATGAAGAGTTCACTTTTTTAACTCCTAGGGAGGATGACAAGACGATCAATAGAATTTCAAAATCTATCGAAAAATATCTCAACCAACAACAACAAAAATCTGAAGAATTAATTTATTTTATAAAAAACAATACAACGTGTAGATGTGTTCAGTTATCGCACTATTTTAACGAAAAAAAGATATCAAAATGCACCCTATGTGACGTGTGTATATCTGAAAAGAAAAATAGTTCTAACAAGGTAGAAAAAGATATCTTAGAACTTTTCAAAGACAAAAAAGAAATTTCTCAAGAAGAAATTATATTTTCTTTAGACCACGATGAAAAAGCAATTTTAATACATTTGCGCAACCTACTATCAAAAGATAAAATAGGTTTAACCGCTAATAATAAATTTTTTATTTTATGAGAGACCTTCGTATTATTTTTATGGGAACTCCAGAATTTGCTGTCTCCATACTAAAAAAGTTAGTAGAAGATAATTATACTATTGTTGGAGTAGTAACAGCTCCAGACAAAAAAGCTGGTAGAGGACGTAAAATAAATGAATCTGCAGTAAAAAAATATGCCATAGAAAATAAGCTTAATTTATTACAACCCACCAACCTTAAAAGCGAAGATTTCATAGCTAGTTTAAAAGCTTTAAAAGCTAATCTTCAAATTGTAGTTGCTTTTAGGATGCTACCAAAAGCTGTTTGGAAAATGCCAGAGTATGGTACTTTTAATTTACATGCTTCGCTTCTACCCTCCTACAGGGGTGCTGCTCCAATACATTGGGCAATTATAAATGGTGAAGAAAAAACTGGCGTTACTACTTTTTATATAGATGAAAAAATAGATACTGGTCATATTATTCTTCAAAAAGAAATAGCTATACACAAAGATGAAATAGTTGGTGAGTTACATGACAGACTAATGAATTTAGGTGCAGACTTGGTATCTGAAACTGTACTAAAAATTAAGAATAATGATGTTACTAGTCAAAAACAGAAAGACATAGAAGAAAAAATAGCACCAAAACTATTTCCTGAAAATTGTAAGATTAATTGGAATAACTCTATAGATAGTATATACAACCATATAAGAGGTTTAAATCCATTTCCAACCGCCTGGTCTGAAATGAATAATAAAGGCTCTGTAACCTCTTTAAAAATATATAAGGTTAGAAAAGAAATTATTGCTCACAAAGAACAAATAAAAACCATCATCACTACAAAAAAAGATATTAAAGTAGCTGTTAAAGGAGGGTATATATATATCGAAGAATTAAAGGTATCTGGAAAGAAAAAATGGATAGTAAAAGTCTGCTAAATGGGTTTCATTTTTCCAGCAATGCTGAAATGCTCTAAACCCACTATTTACAACACATTAGTAGTTATTTACCAAAAAAACTACTCCTTATTAACAATTTGAATAGTTTTATTAACAAAAAGGGGGTTTTTATTGGTCCAAACTTGCACAAACCCACAATCCGTCTATATTTGTTAAAGCATTTATGCAAAAGAAACAATTAATTTAAATACTATTATTATGAACAAATCAGATTTAATCGACGCAATGGCTGCAGACGCAGGAATTTCAAAAGCAGCAGCTAAAGCAGCTTTAGAATCATTAACTTCTAACGTAACTTCTACTTTAAAGTCAGGTGGAAAAGTTGCATTAGTAGGTTGGGGAACTTGGTCAGTTTCTAGAAGAGCTGCAAGAAACGGAAGAAATCCACAAACTGGAGCAGAAATAAAAATAGCAGCTAAAAACGTTGTTAAGTTTAAGGCTGGAGCTGGTTTAAGCAGTTCTGTAAACTAATAAGCTTTTTTTTCTTAAAAAAAACTCTCTTTTACAGAGAGTTTTTTTTTTACATAATTTTTATTTAAATTTAAAATAAAAAATTAGTGTCTAAAATTACGTTACTTAAAGGAAGTTTGTTAGTAGCTGAACCTTCCATTTTACATGATGACTCGTTTAACAGATCTATAATTCTTCTAACTGAGCATAATGAAAATAGTTCTGTTGGTTTTATTTTAAATAGACCTCTTACTTACACAGTAAATGACATCATACCTGAAATAGATTGTTCTTTTAAAATATATCAAGGAGGTCCTGTAGAGCAAGACAACTTATATTTTATTCATAAAATACCAGAGTTAATTCCTAACAGCATAAAAGTGAGTGAAAATATGTATTGGGGAGGTAATTTTGAATCTTTAAAAATTTTACTGCAAGAAAAAGAAATTAAGAATACTCAAATTCGTTTTTTCTTAGGCTACACTGGATGGTCAAAAATTCAATTAGAAGAAGAAATTTCAGATAATTCGTGGTTTGTTTCTGAAAATGATTTTGAAAATATTTTATCAGCAGATAACAAATCTCTTTGGAAAAATAAATTAATGCAAAAAGGAGGAGCCTATAAAATATGGGCTAATGCTCCAGATAATATTAATTTAAACTAGCTATTTACTGGTTATTTCTAAAATATTAAAATTTGCGGCTATTTTTTTTACCTATCTCAGTAGAAAATTCTTTTTTTCTATAATTGGTAATGGGTTGAACTCCTAGAATAGAATTTGTTAAAAAAACTTCATCTGCTTTTTGAATTTCAAAAGGCGATATAACTGATTCCTCTAGCGTAAAATCTTTAGTTGATTCTATAATACTTTTTACTTTTTCTCTAGCTATGCCTTTTAAACATCCTTCCGTAAGAGGAGGTGTTTTAATAACCAACCCTTTCACTAAAAAAAGAGAAGCATTGGTTGCCTCTACCACTCCTTTTCTTTCATTTAATAAAATACAGTTATCTAATTCGTTTTCTTTAGCATAAATAGAGGCGATTGTATGAATAATTTTATTGTTTGTTTTTACAGTTGACAAATGTCCAGAATACACATAAAAATCTTTATATAAGTCTACCTTATAGATAGATTTATTTACAGAATTAATTTCTTGAGATTCAATAAGGTAATCTACTTCATTAGTTAAAGGCAAATAAAAACCACCGTCTTTTCTGATGATGGTAAGCCTAATTCTTAAATTATTGTTTGAATTAGTTGCTTTTGCTGTTTTTAAAATTTCATTTTCTAAAAATTCTAGCGTAAAACTCATGGGGATTTTCATTCGCAACATCCGCATAGATGCCATTAATCTGAAATAATGAGCTTCCCAAAAAATTAGTTTACCATTAACTAATTTTAATGTTTCAAAAACTGAATCTCCGTACTTTAAAGCCCTGTTGTTTGGTGTAATTTTAGCATCTTCAAAAGCTACTAAATTACCATTATAATTTACCATTTAAATTAACTAAATATAATATACTGCAAATTTAGCGCATTTAATACTTACTAAAAATAAAAAAGCTCTGGATTTATTCCAAAGCTTTATTAATTTTATATATGATGGGTGATTAAGCCCCTATGCCGTGCTTTAATTCGTCTATTTGGTTTTCCCAGAGCATTTTTGCCTCTTCAATTTCGTCTTCCTCTGCAAAATCAGTTATCATTAAAGAAACGTCTTTGGTAATTTCATCTACCTGAATTCTAAATTCAAAATAACTTTCATCTCCTTCGGATTCCATCCATTTGTAGCGAGCCCTCTCTCCATTTTTCTTTGATAAAATCAACGCTTGTTCTTCAGAATCGTCCCAAAAAAAAGTAATGATTTTACCTCTAGAATTTGCTTTATCTGCAAACCATTCTTCTAATCCTGAGGGTGTTGAGAATAACTGATATAACATGCTTGGTGAAGCATGAATTGGAAATTCTATTTCAAATTTAACTTTATTCATAATTTCATATGTTGTTTGTTATGAAGAGATACCAATTTTAAATATCGCAATGACAATATAAGTAATATATCTAGTTAAAAAAAATTAAAAACACTCCTTGCAGTACTGTAAAATTCAAGTATATTTGCTCCCTCTTAATCAAGGCGAGGTAGCTCAGTTGGTTAGAGCGCAGGATTCATAACCCTGAGGTCACGGGTTCAAATCCCGTCTTCGCTACAAGATAAAGTCGAGTATTTTACTCGACTTTTTTTATTAAGTATCTCCTTACTGTCATCTGTTCTTTAGTGATTTTGAAATTTCAGAAATGAAAGATCTTTTTTAGCCTCCTCTCTTTTAAAAAAGAGGCTGTATTAATAAATAAATTATATATACTTTTTTTAAGAAAAACGCGCAAAATACATCTTTTAATATCATGTAAAATAAAGACATACAAGTAGTTAAATAAACCATTTTTTAAATCAAAAAAACAACATGCTAAAAGTCTATAATTGTTTTATAAATTATTAAATAAATAGTTGCCAAATTATCCTTGTTTTTATTGTCTAAACCAAAAATGAGTTTATATTTGTAGCATCTATCAGCGAGAGTAGCTCAGTTGGTAGAGCGTCAGCCTTCCAAGCTGAATGTCGCCAGTTCGAACCTGGTCTCTCGCTCAAAAAAGTCTTATCAACTGATAAGACTTTTTTTATACGTTTATTTTTTTTCCGAAGACCAATAGAAATAAGATAGGTAAAGAGAGAAAAATAATCATTAATAAATTTTCTCTGAGAACTTGAGGAAATAATAGCAAGGTGAAAACAAACCCACCAATAGCTCCTCCCAAGTGAGCAGAATGACCAATATTACCAACTCTATTTTTCATGCCATAAATAGAATATAAAAGGTAGGCAACTCCAAAAATATATCCTGGTATAGGAATGGGTATTAAGATAAGCCCTAGTTGCATTTCTGGATATAACATGATACATGAATAAACGATTCCAGAGACAGCGCCGGATGCTCCAACTGCACTATAATAAAGTTCATTTTTATGATAAGAAATAGAATAAAGACTACCTGCCAACAAACTACCAAAATAAATTGCAAGGAAACCGAAAGACCCAAGTCTTGCATCAACAATATCTCCAAAAAGATATAAAGCATACATGTTAAAACCAAGATGTAACCAATCTACATGTAAAAAACCGGAGCTTATCATTCTAATTTTCTCACCTTTCAAAATCTGATTGACTTGAAATTTAAATTTATCAAAAAAGAGGTGATCTCCAAATCCTTTTAGGGTAAACAAAACGTTTACTACGATAAGAATTAAAACTGCTTGACTCATATTTTGTATCATATCACAAACATAAAGAAAACAATTAATTCAACCCACATCATTAAAAATTTTAATACGATATTTGCGGTATAAAAATTTTTGATGCAGTTTTTAATTTTTGCTATTTCCTACCCTATCATTTGGATCCTATCTCTTTTACCAATGAGAGTTTTGTATATTCTATCTGATTTATTATATATACTATTTTTCTATCTAATTGGTTATAGAAAAAAAGTGGTCCTTCAAAATTTACAACTAGCTTTTCCCAAAAAAGAACTTAGCGAACTAAAAACTATTCAAAAAGATTTTTTTAAACACTTTACAGACATATTTGTTGAAAGTATCAAAGCATTCTCTATAACTAAAAAAACGCTCTTAAAACGATACAAGTTCACAAATCCAGAGCTAATTGACGAGTTATACGACAAAGGGAGAAGCATTGCTTTTATGGGTGCTCATCAAGCAAACTGGGAATGGTCTATCAGTATTCCTTTGTATGTTAAAATTAAATGCTTTGGTGCCTACACAAGAATTGGGAATACATATTTTGATAAAACCGTAAAAAAATCCAGAACTAAGTTTGGTTTCATCGGATATAAAACTTCAGAAACTATTAAATCTATCACTCGAAATTTTGATGAGGGAATTCAGGGCTTATATTTATTATTGAGTGACCAATCACCACAAATTCACAAAACACATTACTGGCGAGAATTTATGGGAATAAAAGTTCCAATTCATACAGGAGCTGAAATGATTGCTAAAAAGTTTGATATGGCTGTTGTAAATTATAGCGTTAAAAAACTAAAAAGAGGGTATTTTGAAGTTACTTTTGAAACCATTACAGAAAACCCTAATAATTTTAAAGATTACGAAATCACAGACAAGTATTTAGCAATAACAGAGAGAAACATCAATAGCCAACCAGCTTATTATTTATGGTCTCATAAGCGTTTTAAACACAGAAATAAGGTTCCTAAAGAATGGCTGTAAACTAGCTTGTACTAATTATATTTGAAACCAGTTTTTTACTAGCTGTTTTTCAATTGGCACCACTGATTTATGTACATAATCATTTTTTGAAGAATCATACACATAATCTTTAGACCATTCGTGTATATTTTCACATAATTCTACTAGCGAATTACTGATAAATTCTAATTCTGAATCCTTTATTGTAGGATGCATTGATATGCGAACCCAACCCGGCTTTTCAGTAGAGCATCCATCTAAAATCTGGTTTTTGATTTTATTAGAAGTTTCTTGATCTACATTTAATAAAAAATGTCCGTAGGTACCTGCACAAGAACATCCTCCACGAGTTTGAATCCCGTATCGATCATTTAATAATTTCACTACGAGGTTAAAATGAATATTTTCTACATAAAAAGAAAAAATACTTAATCTTTTTTTATGATTAGGAGCTAAAATCTTAATATTTGGAATAGATTCTAATGTTTGAAAGAATTTTTCATTAAGTTCATCTTCCCTCTTTTTTATCATATCCATTCCCATTTTTTCCTTCAATTGAACAGAAAGTGCTATGCGTATGGTTTGTAAAAAAGCTGGTGTTCCTCCATCCTCTCGAGTCTCAACATCATCAAAATAATCGTGCTGCCCCCATGGATTTGTATAACTCACTGTTCCACCACCTGGATTATCAGGAATCAAATTTTTATATAACTTCTTATTAAAAATTAAAACACCCGAACTACCTGGACCACCTAAAAATTTATGAGGAGAGAAAAATATAGCATCTAAATGAGTGCCTTTTTCTGATGGATGCATGTCAATTTTCACATAAGGTGCACAACAAGCAAAGTCTACAAAACACAATCCATTGTATCTATGAATAATTTTTGCCAGATCATGATAAGGTGTTTTAATACCTGTAACATTAGAACATGAAGTAATCGAAACTATTTTAATTTTTCTATCGGCATTTTTTTTAATGTACTCTTCAAAAGTGTGCAAACATATTGTTCCCTCACTATTACAAGGAACCACCACCACATCTGCGATGGTTTCTAACCAAGATGTTTGATTAGAATGATGTTCCATATGTGAAACAAAAACTATCGGTTTAATTTCATCAGGAATACTAGTGTGCTCTTTTAGATTCTCTGAAACTTTTAACCCTAAAATTCGTTGAAATTTATTAATTACCCCTGTCATACCAGAACCCTCTGTAATCAAAACATCATTATCATTTGCGTTCACATGACGTTTGATAATATTTCTAGCTTCATGATAAGCCAAAGTCATAGCAGCACCTGATGTAGAGGTTTCTGTATGTGTATTAGCAACAAAAGGCCCAAATTCATTGGTTAACTTTTGTTCTATAGGACGATATAATCTTCCGCTGGCCGTCCAATCAGTGTATACTAATTTTTTTTGCCCGAATGGAGTAACAAAATCTTGATCAATTCCTATAATTTGATCTCTAAATTGTTGAAAATATTGTTCTAAGGAAGTCATGGTTAAGATATAATTTCTGTTATTTCTGTTATAAAACGTTCCGCTAATTCATCAGCTGATTGTTGAGAATTACTCTCTGTATAAATTCGTATGATTGGCTCTGTATTTGATTTACGCAGGTGCACCCATTGCTGTTCAAAATCAATTTTAACACCATCAATGGTATTTACTTCTTCACTAGAATATTTATTGGCCATCATTTCTAAAACATGGTCTACATTAATCTGAGGAGTTAATTGAATTTTA
>FUWD012873361.1_pt1 | contig 11840 bp, 17 predicted proteins | sample 1063281 | NCBI WGS metagenome assembly FUWD01 (sample SAMEA79048168, study PRJEB19326) | metagenome | biome: marine
ATCGAATCGCGATGAATGATCTGGTATCCCATTGATGAGCTTGATTCGCTCGAGAGCCACTTCATGAGCTCGAAGCTGCTCTTCATAAGTGACTTTATATCTCACAGGATCACTTGCATTCCATACAGAACCAGAGAAGCAAGAGTCCGTCAGAACCTTCGTATCTTCCAAAGTCTTTTGGCTGCCACTTTTGGCATTTATCGCATAAGTCCAAGTCAGGTCTGGCTGTCTCGGTGACAGTGCCGTCATAGCCGATCGTCTTCTTTGATCCATCGGGACGAATGATTTCAACATAACCCATTCCCTATCCCTGAGCCTTCCAAGATCCGGTCGCGCTCACTTCGTACCAGATTGGAGAGCACTGATTGGCTTTTGTCTTCTCTGTGCAGACGTGACCGCGATAAGGCTTGCCAGTCTTGGGAGACGTGCCTTCCTTCAGGATCATGTGGCCATGTGCGCAGATTGGAGCTTCAGAGACAAGCTCTCCGCCAAGCTGTGACTGGATCTCTTCGACGGCGCTCTTGGCTGTCGTAAAGCCGTCTTCATAGATTGGCTTACTCCATGGATCATCTTCGATCTTATCGACGAAGGCTTTTGGCATAACTTCGGCCTGTTGCATATTTTGAAGGGTTGGACGCACGTCAGATCCCAGAAGTAATCCGGCAGCTCTGCCGATGGCCGATGTCACTGTATCTTCGACGAACCATCGCTTCATATTCGGCGAGTAAGACTCGACGCGTCCGAATGCGTAATCGATAGCTGATGGCTTTTCGTCTTCGTACTCTTTGAAGATCCGGCATTCGACCAAGATGTAACCAGCCTGAGCATTGAAGTCGATGATCGATGTCTCGACTCGGTTAGTTGGGTGAGTGGCGTGGAGTCGCTTGATTCTTGTGGCGACGTCTTCGTATCCGTCCAAGAAGCCGGCCATTACTTCGCCGCCTTAGCTAGACGCTCGAGCTTTCGAGCTTGAATGCGTCCCATGATGATTCCGTCGCGATGGCCTTTTGAATAGCCCCACGCGAATGAGATGAAAGACAAGATCGCCATATAGACGACAATCTGTGCCGTTAGTGCTGTTGTCATGATTGCTCCCGATCCAGAGAGCTACTGAACTTTGCTCCCTGCGTATAGAGTGAAGCAAGAGTCCGACAAGGTCAAGATTCAGGCGTAGATTTCGGCGTGTCTTCCCCGATTTTCGGCTTGTCTTTGAGTCCGTTAGAAGCGAGCACTGATCCAAGAGCTCCAGTCAAGAAGATCGTCAGAGTCGAGAGAAGCTCGATGAATGCTCTGTCATTGGGAGCTTGATCGCCTAGTGGCTGAGTCACGAAGATCAGTGCGTACAGCATTCCGGCGACTGAGAACATGAAAGTCAAAGCCAGAGAGACTCCGATAAATACAATTAAGCGAGCTTTAAGCTGCTCATTACTTAGACGTCGTGTTGGACGTGAAACCATTGGGATCTTCTCCATATATGTCTTCAGTGCAGACTCCGAGAGCCTTACACTGCGGCGGATTGCATTCAGGCTTCTGCCAGTTTTCGAATTCTTGGCATTCATATCTTGTCCAGCCCTGATAGTCACCACACGCGGACAGCCCTAGCGAAAGCGATAACCCTAGAGCTGCCCACAGTGATTTCCGAGTCACTTCCCCGATAACCCGAAAGCTGCGTCTTTTGGATTGAGCCAGCGAAGGATCACTGGGAGCACAGCTGCAACGCCGGCCATTCCAAGCTTCTTCGGATCTGTCTCGCCTGCCATGTAGAGAGCTACGGTCGCGGCCATGAATGATCGTGCCCATGACGCAGCTATTGGCTTCATTTTGTCCATGTCTTCTTCTCTTTCTTCTTAGGCTCTGCGGCCTTCTTAGGTGCAGAGACAGGGATCGCCGGATAATCGCCCTTGAATGGTGTGTATTTAGGACGCCCGAATCCGACGACTTCTTTTCCGATGGTGCGCTCCTTGATCATGACCATTCCACCGTTGCGCTGATCACCAGTGCCGGACGTATTGCCTTCGACTGTGGTGATTATCTTGCCATTGATTGCGATCACGATTCCGATGTGGCTAATACGATCGACGCCGTCATGTGGAAAGTCCATGAATGCAAGATCTCCCAGAATTGGAGTCTCTGACCATCGAGAAATCTCCTTGAATTTATGTGCTCCGACAGCTGTGGAGACAACGGAATGAACCTTGACTCCAGCTTGTGCGAGAACCCAGTTGCAGAATGATCCGCACCATGGAAGACCATCGGCCTTTGTGAATTTTCCGTACTTTGTCAGATTGTCGCCTTCTTCGATTGTTCCCACTTCCGCGAGAGCGATCTCTATGGCGAGCGCAGCTGTGCCTGTTGGATATGTCATTCGAAATTCTCTCCGTCCCATGTCATGCCGAGTCCCGCATATTTACCGCGAAACGAAGCATTGAATGAAGTTTGAACCCATTCTCCACCGAAGAGATCAGCACAGAATTGCTTGCCGATTTCTTCCTGTTCGATTCCGTTTTCGTCAAGAATAACTTCATTATTAACGACGATTACTTCTGTCACAATTCCGTTTTCTATTTTTGCAAAGTGCGCCATTTATCCCACCACAATCACTACGTAGCCAGAGCCACCTGATTTTGAGCCATAACGTGTTCCGCCACCGCCGCCGCCTGTATTAGCTGTTCCGTCAGATCCGCCAGAGTTTCCGCCGCCGTTTCCACCGCCACCAGCTCCACCGCTTCCTGGAGTAATGCCTGAAGCTCCGCCGCCGCCGGCATAAGTAACCGATGTTCCAGTGATTGAGTTAGCTGTTCCAGCTCCGCCGTTGCCGCCTTGTGAGGCGCTGACAGCGTTTGATCCGGCAGCACTAGCACCACCACCACCGCCGCCTGAATAAGTTGATGATCCTGATCCGTAAGCACTTGTTCCGCCAGAGCTGCCTTGAAAGCCACTGGCTTGTGTTGCGTTACCTGATCCGCCACCTGAACCGCCTGCCTGTGGGTAGCCGATGTAACCTTGTGAATTATCGTATCCACCAGCTCCACCACCGCCGACTCCGTAATAATCTCCCACGCGTGAGACGTTTCCGATGTTTCCAGTACCGACTCCGCCGTTACCTACGACTCCGCCGCCACCACCGCCGACTGTGACGGTAAGTGTTCCAGCGTTTAAGAATGCAGAAGTCTGATAGAGATATCCACCAGCTCCACCGCCGCCTGATCCTGAACCGCCAGAAGAAGAAGCTCCACCACCGCCGATGACAAGAACTTCACAAGTACCAGCTGCTCCGACTGTAATCGATCCCGATCCTGTGAATTTGTAAATTGTTTTTCCAGCGCGTGAAGTTGTATCTACGGTTGGAGATCCTGTCGTGCTGGTGATTGTTGCCTTCGGCGTACCACCGGCCGAGAAGGGAAAGCCTGTCAATAATGGGCTCATGCGAATTTCACCGCCCCGCCTGCGAGAACTGTGAAAGCTGCCGAGCCTGTCTTGATAATTGTGAATGAATAAGAATCGATGGCTGAAGCATTACCCGCTGCCGGAGCTGTACCGCCTGACCACTTTGGAGTCACAGCTGATCCATCGACTTGAAAGACGGTTGGATAATAAGCTGTCGCGCCGTTTGTATTTAAGAAGACGGCCGAGATTGCGTCTCCTGTGCTCATGATTGAATTCAGCGTATTAGATCCATCTCCGCGAAAGTTAAGCGTGAAGTTAGCAGAAGCGTTTGTCGTGTAATACAAGACGCCCTGTGTAAGTAAATCGAAGTTAATTGTGCCGCTTGCGGCAGTGGCCGAAATTGTGAAGATTTCGCGTGGAGCTTTGAGAGCCTTCTTTGCGAGAGTTTGAGCAGTCGTGAGATCAGCTGTTACAGCTGTGTCGATTGAGACTGTCACAGTGCCAGAAGTGCCGCCGCCAGAGATACCAGTGCCGGCAGTTACGCCAGTGATGTCTCCGGTTGATGGATCGATCCATGTGTAGTCCAGATCAGTGTTCGAATTCTTAGCGAGCAGCTGACCAGAAGTGCCGCCTTTGAGATCGACCAGTGAAGTATCAATTCCGCTTCCAAGCGTTGAGATAGCCGTCGCGCCGTCTTTGACCAAGTCTGTCGATTGCGGCACAGTCCAGCCGAAGTTTGTTGTCGTTGTTGCCATTTCTTCTCCTTAGGCGACGATCGTGGCGTTGAGCCAGTCAAGCGTCGGTTCGATTGTGTTCCATCTTTCTACCGCTGGGACATTATTCCATCGGAATGCTTCGAGTGAGTAAGCGACAGGCGTGAGATACAGAGAAAGCGCGAGAGTGTTATATCCAGCCGAGAATTGCCAGCCTTCGACGAATCCTTGGAATGAGCTGCCCATATTGATCGGAAGGTCGGAGATATTGACCGGCATTCCCATGAAGACATTCAGAAGAGCGTCGCGATCTGTATCGCTTAATTCTGTCGATTCGAGTGGGAAAGTAATCTGATTAAAGTTTGCGCGTGGATATGATCTGAGAGCCAGATAAAAGTCTGCCTGAGCTTCTGCGTCGATTGAATTCTCCAGAGAAGTCTGAATGTTTTGAGCGAGTGAGCCATAAGTTTGAATCGATGTGGCGTCACTTGCTGAAGCTTGCTGGCCGTTTTTATATGTGACTGTGATGTTATTGCGTACATCGCCAGCACGAACGGCAGTCTGAAGCCCGCTGGAGAAAGCGTCGTTCGCCGAGAGATCGACATAACCGTAAGTCGAAAGATAGATTCCGCGATGAGTGCTGTCCGCGTAGCTGATTCGGCCTTGAGCGTCTTCGTACAAGTAGCCAAGCCCTGAAGTGGCCAGAGCTGCCACAAGAGAATATGCGTCTGTGACATCGGAAGATCTAGCTGTCAGCTCATAGTTGCCTTCGTCAATAGTGCCAAGACCAGAATTTTGAGCATTTGCCCAAGTCGTAGCTGGATCATAAGCAGCCCATGTCAGAGCTGCCGGTACTTCATTCCAAGCGCCGTACAGAATGCCTTCGAGAATGTCGTATATCTGAAGGCCGTCAAGCTCCTTCGGCAAGACTCCTTCTGTGAGTACCTTGGGAAGCCTTGAGAGAGCCCCTAGAGCCACGATGGAGATCGACTGAGTAATTCCACCAGTGCCGGCTGAATCGACGGTCGTGATGATGTCCGTAATTGATCCGCCGAAGATTGGCACAGCTGATCCGTCATTGACGAAGACTGTGATCGATGAATTGATTCCGGCTTCGAATGATTCACCGTTGAGCTCGATCAGAGTGATGTTTAAGTAACCCGCGACGGCTTGAGAATAAATATCTGTTCGGCCGGATTGAATCGTCAGATTCGCAAGTGTGACGTCTTTATATTCGACGCCATCGATGAGAATGCTCCACGTTGGATTCCAGAGTGTCACGCGAAAGTCAGCCTTTGCGCTCCAAGAGTGCCGCGAGCTTGTGATCGGTTCAAGACATCGACGATTGTCCGAGCTGTGCCTTCTGGATCGATTGCTCCATTGACTGTCAGATTAATCGTCGTTCCGCCACCCATCGCATTATTCGGCACGATTGTTCCGCTGGAATTAGGTACGAAGAGCTCTGCACCCTTCTCGCCTACGACGTACGGAGTACCGGCTGAGACTGATCCGCCGTTGGCTCTAAAGCCGCCGAAGACTGAGTCGATGACTCCGCTGATACCTTTAACGACTGCATTATTTTTTACCAGACTGATCAGACTCTTTACAGCTCCGACGACATCACCGATAATTCCGACAAGTTTAGAGAAGCCATTGATAAGTCCGACGACAAGATCTCCCACGACTGAAAGAGCCGTTTTGAGCACTGTCCCGATTACTGGTGCAAGATTGTCACGTACGAAGCCGGCGACTATTTTGAAAAGCTTCAAGAGTGGCGCAAGATCTTCTTCATTGGCTTTTATTGAATCGCTGACCTTGCTGAAGGCTGAGAATAGACCTTGAATGATAGGGATCAGAATTGAGCCCATTGTTGGGATTACATATTTCGAGATGAATTCCCAGATTGCTTTGAAAGTTGGAATCAGAGTTTCGTTGAAGTAAGTCGAGAGAGATTCGAAGACTGGCTTGAGATTCTTTCCGATTGTGTCTGCCAGAGTTGAAAGCTGCGGGATCACGTTATCAACGACGAAAGTAATCATCGGAGTAATGGCGTCGAGCACGAATGATCCGACTGTCTCCTTGCCTTCATCGAAGGCCACTTTGAGACGTGCCATCTTGCCGGCAAAGGTGTCAGCTTGTTCAGCTGCTTGTCCGCCGAAAGTCTTTGCAAGCGCAGCTGTGACTTCTTCCATCGACATCGTCTTGAGCTGTGCAGCTGTAAGTCCGACGCCTAGCTTTGACAGAGCTCCGGTATTGCCTTCGGCAGCCTTGGCCATCGCATTCGTAACGGCTTCGAGTGACTTACCTGATCCGGCAGCGACATCGATGGCCACTGATTGAAGCTTCAGAGCTGCGTCAGAATCTTTTGTGGCTCTGACCAGTCTTTCAAAGCTCGGACGAAGTTCATCGTCAGTCTTTCCAGTCAAGAGAGAAGTCTTGAGAATCTGTGCTTCCACAGCTGCGATCTGGCCTTCAGTCGCTCCAGTGACATTCTTGAGAGTCGTTGCCAGCTTTGCCTGTGCAGCTTCGTCAGCGATTGCAGACTTGACTCCATCGATCAGAAGCTTGCCGGCGTAAGCCGCGGCAGCTGCTCCAGCTACGGCGAAAGCTGCTCCAGCTGCTTTTCCGAATTTGCTAAGTTTAGAGCTGAAGCCAGAGACTTCAGTTTGTGCGCCAGAGATCCCGCGCTTTAATTCATCGAAGTCAGCGTCGAAGGTGATCTTGACTTTTGGAATTCCGGCCATTAGTCGAGCCCCACTTTCTTAATTATTGCTTGGACGATTTCGATGTATTCTTTCGCGACGATCGGCGTGTAATAATCAACCGCCGGAGCGATCCAGTATCCACGCTTATTTCGTGCAGCTTTGAATCGATTGGAATAGGGACGACCGATTGCGTCCGTACCCTTTCCAGATCCGTATTCAGTTCCCCACAGAAGCGCGCCTGCTGGAGCTTGATTCTGACGCACTTTGTTGCCCTTGCCAGACTTTGATTGCTCTCCGCCGTACTTCCGGCCGACTTTCTTTGTACCGCCGACATCGACGCGAATCACACGATCTCGCTTGGCCACGATTGACTGTGCGACAAGCTTTGTCTGTGGAGACGGCGCTGATTGGCTGAACATGAGAAGCTGACCAGCTAGACGCTGCGACAGTGGCAGCGCGGCCGATCTGATGTCATCTTGAGTCTCTTTGTCGAGCTTGTTTAGTGTTTGGAATAAATTGCGAAGAGAAGCCGGCTCTACCTGTATCGCATAGACGCCTTGCTTACTTGCCATTCATTTTCTCCAGAATCTCGATCGCTGTGATGATCTGTTCCGCCGTCTGCCATTCGCTCATAGGGATCTTCGTCGCGATTGCGAGTTCGATCAGTGTGCGATTTAAGCTTCCGACGGCGTAGCTTTTGGGCTTTCGGAGATTCCTGTCTTGATGTCCGAGACTGTCTCGCACCAGATTTCGAATGGCTTCACAGCTTGTCCAGCCTTCTCGCGTTTCATGGCGTGATATGCCAAGAAGAGAAGATCATTGATTCCGATCTTGTCTTCAGCTTGCGAGACTGTGAATCCAGTCTTGATCTCCCACTTTGCCCACTCTGGCGGAGCTGCGACGTATGTCGCAGACTCCCCAGATTGATATTCGATTGTGATAGGTGTTTTCATGCTCCCGATTCCTTATCTCTTAGCTGAATGTCTCTGTCGGTGTTCCGACTACGGTAAAGGATAGCGACACAGTCTGCGCGTCTGGTGCAGCACCGCCGACAGAAGGAAAGACTGGAAGCACGTTGCAAGCGAAGACTGCCCCAGTGACGGCTGTAAGTGATACAGCGAGAGTCGTGTTTGGGTTAGATTCGCAAGCTGTCCAGAGTGCTTCGCAGAGTGATCCTGAAGCTCCCCAGTCTGCAAGCATTTCGACTTCGAGAGTCCATTGATCATCGATTGCTTTGTATGCGCGGCCATCGAGTGTCTGATAAGTCTCGATGATGTGTTCGTTTGAAAGTGTCACAGAAGACGCCTGTGCGTCGTAGCTTGTGGTCGCGATCGTCAATGCGAGATCGCGTCCAGTTATGACGGTCGTTGCCATGTTTGCTCCTAGTTAGTTTGTGTGTATTGCGTAGAGAGCTCGATTTCGCAAGCGAGAATCTCTGACGCGCCGATGGTGAGTGGCGTTGGATTTGACACAGTGCCGACTGTGTAGCCTGACGGTATAACCGCCAGAATAGTCATGACCAGCTGTTCAATATTGTCGAGCGCAGCTGCATTCGAGTGCATAGCCACTCCCACAGTGATCACAAGATTCACGCGGACGCGAGTCGATGTGCCGATGAGATTAGCTTCAAGATATGGATTTGAAGGTACGACCGCCGCGAATGGGACGATGGGTGCTTCTGGGACTGAGTCGTAAGTGTTCGCAGCTACGTTCGAGATGGCTGTTTTAATAGCTCCGCGAACGCTTGTGGCGATTGTGCTGGCCGTCATTAGCCGACCATCGATCCAGTATCGACAAGGTTTCCAAGTAACCCGATCACGCGATTCATTAGACCGCGACCCATGCGATACGGAGTCACTTGGAAATCTACGCCTTCGATTTGACCGCCGGCAGCTGTGCGGGATTGGAATACTTCAACGGAGACGGCAAGAATTGCGCTCTCGACGTTGGCGTTGCCTACGTAATAAGTGGCTGCACCGTAGCCGGATAGCGTTGCAGTGCCGTTCGGAATGATCGGACGGATCGCGACATCTGCGTTCGTGAGTGCAGCCGTAAAGAATCGATCTTCAGCTTTGACGACTGTGTGAGTCGCGCTGAAAGGTGATGGAAGTGCCGCTACAACGACAGAATCGCCGGCGACGAAGTTGTGTGCGCTTCTAGTGTAGAAGTAAGCGATATTAGACTCGAGCTTATATTCCACGATTGCAGAAGCATTCTGGACAAGCAGCGGAAGAATTACTCCTTGAGCTGTGTCGATGATGTCGTCCAAGTAAGCGTCGTTATAGAGAGAAGAGCTCACGCCAAGCACTGATCGAAGCGATGACGCCGAGACTATTGCTGACATGAGCTCTTCCCTTTCTACTGCTCGGCCGCCTCGGGAGCGAAGCGACCGATGATTGATTTAGGCGATTAAGCCTTATTTACCTTGAACGCGCCTGCACCGATCTTTGTCGCGATTGCGCCGTAGCCGTACATCGCGATCGAGATCTGGCCTGAAGCAACTACGTCAGCGCGAAGCTGATAGGTAGGGCTCTCGAACCATGTGTAAGCCTCTGGATTAACGATCAAGATAGATCCATCGGTGTCTGTGCCCGCAGCTGTGTTCGCTGTGACATAGAGATCAAGTCCAGCGATGTTTCCGCGGATTGAAGTAGGTGTGACAACGCCGCCAGCATTCTGTGGCTGTGAAGCGTTGTAGATTGGTCGGCCGCTGTCGTTAAGTGACATCGCGTTCGCCCACTGTGATGTGTTCATGATGATGTTCTTAGCGAAGCCCTGAGTACCTGCATAGACTGAAGCTGCACCGCGAGCGACGAAGCCAAGAAGCTCCGCAGCTGTTGGATATGTTGTGATTGTTGTGCCGTCAGCTGAAGCGCCAGCGATAAGAGCAGCATTTACAGCTGTGTCTGTTGCCTTTGCGTATTGTGCAGCGAGATTCTTCATGAGTTCATCGATGAAGAGTGGTGAAGAGCGATCAAAGAGCTCGACTGAGAAAGTCTGTGCTCCTGCGTACTTCTTGACATCTACTGTCACGAAAGCAGCATTCTGATCGACGTCTTCGATTGTGCCTGCTTCAGCTTCGACTGTTACGCCAGGGAGCTGAGTAATTTTTGGCAATTCGAAAGACATACCAGCGTCCGGCAAAGTGCCGCGGCTGATTGCGTCGATGTTCGAACGTGTTGAATTAGCGAGTCCGTTGATGACAGTAGTGAGCTGGCGTGTAGGGATCAGACCTGCGTTGTCTGTTGTATCACTTGCGGCGGCTACGTATGCGCGAGCCTCTTCTGATCCGAGTGACGCCTTGATTGTGTTTTCAAGGTACTTTGCTGGAGAGAAATCTAGACGTGGCTTCGATGTGAATCCACCCACTGACTTCGCTGCTGCTGTGACTGACTGTGCGGCTTCTACCGTCTCGACGGTGTCCGCGTTTGTGACGGTGTTTTCCACTTCGTCTCCTTCTGTTGTTGGTGTTGGTGTTTCTTCTGATTCAGCTTCCGCCGGATCAGAGATCTCTTCAGCTTCTTCAGCTGCTACTTGTGAGACTCGAGCTGAACGTACAGCCGGCTCTGTTACCAGTGCGACGCCAGTGAGCTCTCCTGCTAAGACTTTCATCGATCCGTCTGCCTGTGATACGTAATCGCTGACCGAAAGTTCCACACTGAATCCGTCGCGGAGTCCAGTTGCAGCTTCTTCGAGTGCGTCTGTGCCCGCAGTTGTGTTCGCAATCTTGAAAGTCGCTTCGATTGACTTGCCATCTGGAGACAAGCTCATGTCGAGAGTCTTTCCGATTCTGCGCTTGTAATCATGCTCCAAGTTCAAGAAGACCGGAGTCGGCTCGATTGAACCTTCAGCGAAGACGACTTTTCCAGTGCTCGCATTAGCCGGCTCATTGAATGCAACGATTCGGCCTGTGATTGTGCGCTCTTGCGAATCCGCAGCTGTGAGCTGGAGTGGCATAGTGAGCTTCATTTCGTTTCCTTCCATTAGCTGATCAGATCTTCTTCTTGACGAATCTCTTCGACTGACATCGCGCCGATTCGATTAAGAATTTCATACACTTGCGCTCTTTCGTATGGATTACCGCGCAAGAAATCGTCAAGTGAGAATCTGACGTATTGTGAAGCTGGAGTGAAATCTGTAAGTGAGAGTCTTTGTTCGATGACTGTCATGATTGGACGAATTGAGAAATCTACAAGATCGCGTCGCTGATTGATTGCGTTTGAATATGTCATCGATGACGGATCAGCTGAAGCGAACCAAGCTGGAAGGCCGATGGCACGACAGAGCTCGAGTGCGAGATATTGACGCGCTTCGTTGAGTTGAAGATTCTTTGGATCGTATCCGTAGCTCTCGAGAGAGACGTCAGCGTTCAAGAATGCAGTCGAAGATTCTTGACGAGCACGACGCCAGCCGGCGAGAAGTGCAGATACACGATCCTTCGGAAGATTGACTCCATTGGATTTCAAGACTGTCTGTGGAATTGGATTGATTGCAAAGTTATATGCAGCCTTCTCGAGTGCGTGAGCTGCGCGTACTGTCCGACCTGCGCGATTGAGTAAGCCTTCATCAAGCCCGCCGAATACGACAAGATCTTCAGATGGCACTGGAGTTCCGTCGATATAGTAGCCATCGATCTGAGTGCCATTGACGTTTGTCTTCAGACTTACGCGCTCCGGTGCTACACGTTCCATCGATTGAATGCGACCAGTGTCAGCATATCGACCCATGACGTAGGCATAAGCGGCCGGACGGAATAGCAAGTCTTCAGAAATCCAAGCCCAGAATTCTGCGCCAGTAATTCGTGGATCAGGCTGACGAATGACGCGTGGCTGCTCGACTTTTCTGTCAGTAGCTTTGTCGTAAGTATGAAGCTCGAAGCTGGCCACAGTTGAACACACGATTCCACGTGCGCGAGCGATTGTCGGGACGCCCATAGCTTCGGAGCGAGTAGCTGATTGGCCATTCGTGAAGTATGGAGATCCGAGAGAATCGATTGAATTAACTGGAGCGAGAGAAGCCATCACTTCGACGTCGC
>FUWD013229971.1_pt1 | contig 11840 bp, 10 predicted proteins | sample 1063281 | NCBI WGS metagenome assembly FUWD01 (sample SAMEA79048168, study PRJEB19326) | metagenome | biome: marine
ATTTGCCTCCATCGAGCCTTCTTCAAAGCCTTCCTTGGCCTTACTCAATGCCAGGTCAGTAGACCAGTTACCACTCCCTTGGGCAAATTGGCCCATCCTGTTTTCCATGTACACACCGCTAATAGCATCCCAGCGGTCTTTGGTCATCTTGCCTTCTAGTGGTGACTGTTCTCCAGGATCAAGAGAGGTCATCACGTCGCCAAGTGTAATCATACCTCCTTCCCCGGTGCCTTGTTTGACTCTACTTAACGCGTTGCCAGTCATAGAGTACTTGAATAGCATGTTCTGGAAGTACTTATCATAATCGGCCTGGGTCCATCGGGTACCGTCGGTCCATTTCTGCGTACCAGTTCTAAGATTGGCATTCATCGCGGCAGGGTCCCGCCGTCTCATCCCGCCAGAGGCGGTGCTGAAATTGGGATCTGATGGATTCTGCGGATAGTCTTCCGCAAATGCACCCATTGCTACTTTGCCAAAGCCGGAGATAAGTGAAGTCATTGAACCAGCCATGAGTCCGCCCAAGGTAGCTCCACCCAAAGCTCCAGCAGCTCCTCCAGCCCCAAAGCCCATACCTCCGGCTAGTCCGCCATAGGCGGCAGCCTCTCCAGTAAGTGCAGCGCCGGAACCTGCACCCATACCCAGCATAGGCCCAAGAAAAGCACTTCCGTAACCGCCCGCAAATCCGGCAGCGGCACCTCCCAGCATAGCCAGGAATGCACCATTGCCACTACCTCCACGAAAGCCGTGCACTGCGGCACTAGCCATTGCTCCTATAAATGCTCCTGCTATTGCTCCGGTTGCCATCCTGTTAAGTCCTTTTCATATATAGATGTGAGGTGTTTTACAGAGAATAACCTCTCATACGCTTCTCTGTTAAAGGTACTCATCATTGTAAGACGCTTGACTCCAAGAGAATAAGCCCATGAGTAGAATGCGGTCATTAGTGCCTTTGTTCCATTCTTTGCATTCAATGCGAGAATGGACATATTGTCCCCGTGGCGTTCTACTATTCCTACGGCGCATCTCTTCCCATCATCCCATCCGGTGAGCATGACTGCCTTGCCTTGGAGACATAGTACTAAGAGGTCTCTATGGAGTACGTTGATAAGTGGTACTTTTTTTATCAAGTACCAGTATTCCAAAAGTTCATCTTCTTCTTTTACTACTTTTATTTCTACACTCATTTTACTACCCTCCTGTTGGCATTAAGCCGGTTGAGTCCGCCCTAACGGACTTGCATTTTCCTGATTCGGGAATTGTGAAGACTGCCCGCCATCCTTCTGCTCCATCTCCATCTTTTCCCGTGCAGCATTCTCGGCGGCTTTTCTCTTCAGCACTTGGGTCCTATGTGGATATTCTAAGTCGTCCAGGAGTGCCATATCGTCTATGACTTCCATTTTGCGTAGTTGGAGACTCTGCATATGTTTCTGCTGTTTTGCCAGTCCAAGACTGGACCCAGGTTCGATATTAAATGCGAGTTCTGTCCAGGCTCCTTTCTTTCTTTGTGCTATTGGCTTTAGTAACTCACTCTCTATGGCCTCTAAGGACTGATCGTCGAGATCTTTTGAGTTTTTTACTACCTCCAGGATTTCCTCTGGTGGGGTGAACTGAAAGATCCTGCTGATGAGTTTGCGGCCTATTCTGTCTTGCACATTCTCCAGATCACGTGCTCTTAGTCTAATAAGAGACTGTGCCATCATCTGCAATCCTTCTATACCCACACCAGAGGAAACTTGCCCTGTTCTGTCCCCTCGCATAGTATCCACCATGCCGGTGACTTCATCTGCGCCTTGCTTTATAGCACCTAAGGTTTGCAATACATAAGATGGCAAGGGCACACCACTCTCTCTTCTCAGTTCCCTGTCGGGTTTCTTCTTTACATAAGACCCAGGCGCGTTGTTCAACCTCATCCACTCTTCCTTGCTCAAGGCATCTACATCACCAATCCATATTGCATTGGAAGTGAGGTTAATGTTCTCGACTACTGTCGCTAGTATTTTATTGATGAGTAATTGCGGACTCTGCAATAGTTCAACATCACCCCAGCCGAAGCAGGAGTGGAAATCCCTATGCCAGTTCATTATATCGAGAGGGTATAAGCCGTCATTGTAAGGATTCGGCCCATCGTCCACCAGGATATTATTAATGAGTACAGACTTCCGGGCCGCATTTTCGAAGACATACTTACTGCCGGATTTCTGCCGGTCGCGCAGCCAGAATTCCCGCACATATACTCTAGGTATCTCGGAAGTCTTGAACTCTTCTCCTTTCTTACTGCCTACTACATTGCGGACTCTGCTGAAAAAGCCGTCTTTGTTGTCTACACTATATTGAGAGAGGGATGAGTCTGCAGTGATAGAGTCTGCACTCTTTGGGTACATATCTTTCGCCTTAGCGAGGGACCAAATATCCTCTATTATAACATACTCACCTTCGTGCATCAAGTATGGCCGCCGCACGAGTGGGTCGAAGTAATAAGCGCGTGGGTCATAGGATACTACTTCATTCTCTCCCCGCCGGGTGAATGTGTCTAGATTATATACTGTGCCAACGCCACCACTCCCAAAGGTCTGACTATTATGAACCATATCAACCATAGCCTGATTGAAGGAGGAGGACTCAAAGGTCTTCTGCAATAATATATTGAGGATGTCTGCTGTGTCTTGATAGCGGTCACTCCTCGCGACTACATTAGGTATAGGCTTGGAGTCAGTCAAGAGTGCATCTTTTCTCTCTATGTTCTCCAGGATGATGTTCATCACTGCGTCTACTTTATAAGACGGACGGCGGGCTGGCCAGTGCTTCCCCCGCAAGAAGTCTACATAAGTGGACCAATTCTGGGAGAATTTCTGCTTGAACTGCGCGGCCTCGATGAAGATGTTGAGTAGTTTGTTGACATACTTCCTCTCCTCATCACGCTGTTGGTCCTTCTTGAGTACTTCCTGCTTGGCGTGAATCTCTATCTGGGACTCATCCATGTTCTCTTTCTTGTCTACCATTATAAATCACCTATATAGTAGCCGTGTAAGCCTATGATTGTTTGGCTGGATGTAACAGTTAACCATAATACTGTTTGGTCTGTGTCCAGGAATATTTCCACGTCTTCATACTCAGCCGCATCGGTCATTACTAATTGTGCTTTAGATGCCCATCCAGCGGCGGGCAGAAATGAAATCTGCTCGTCTATAGTGGCGTGTTGTACTGCTAGTCGGCACTTTGTACAAAATGCAGGGATTAGATTAATCGTAGGATCTGCGGTAGTAGCCATCGCTAAGGAGGTGGCTGAGGTAGGACTAGCTGCATCGGTGTATATGATATTCGCCACGCGATAGCCGTAGAAGCCACCAGAGAAGATGCGGAATTCTGTTATATCTCCGGCGAGTATGTAGATAGCCCCAATGCAGCGGTCATTTCCATAATACCAGCCGCATTTTGTATTGCTCCATGTTGGTGCGTCGGTCGCGTTGGTGAGCTGGGTCGCGGTGATGATTGCACTACCCGCGCTCGCAATCGCGGAGTCGTCTAGGTAGATATACTGGAGTTGTGTGCCACTTAGGCCTGAAGGGTTATAAGAGAGAGCACCTGCTGAGTAGATCATCTGCGTGGTAGTCCCTGCATGGTGCCACATACCTTGAGTTAGTGTAATGGTGGTAGTGTTGGTGAAACCTAAGCCGAAGCCTCTCTTGTATCCCAGTGAGAGTGGAATTGCATCCATGTTAGTCTGTATCTCAGCAAGAGCACTCTCTACAGTGGTCGCCGCGAAGTGCCCAGCAGCGTCGTACACTCCTACTGTCTTCGCGCCGGAGATCGCGGCAACTCCCGTGGCGGCCAGGTCAGTTAATCCTACTAAAGGCTGGCTAGATTGAGTATTAGGAAAGGTGAATGTTCTGTCTGTTGTTAGTCCAGTAGAGGCAAGCACAAGAGAGGAGGCACTTGCATTGATGGAGAATGAGGTGTAGGTAGTCCCTACATCCGTGTTCTGCACATGGAGATGGTCATCTATAACACCACCAAGGGAATTCGCCGGTATGCTCTTATCATCTATGTAGTGTATGGTAGTGGTAGAACCGGTGCGAGTTTGTCGCGCGAAGGTAGTATCAGAGTCGCCCCACGAGATGTCCTCCTCTCCCGCCAGCGCTTTTACTATTTGTAATACTGTCATGAGCCTACGCTCCTTTTGTGTTCACTAATTAATGTAAGTGCTTCGTTTAATGAATGGGAACCGTTCTCCATTGCCCATTCCAACTCATCTCTGTCTATGTTGTCCATTGAGGAGTTCTCCTCATGTTGACCTGTGTCTCCTTTGTGTATCTTTACAGAGGGAGAGTATTTTCTATTTCACTACTCGCCCATTTTGCTGAGGTCTGGGTCCGTCCAGCCCGCTTTAGTACTCTTGTTAGTAGGTAGAGGTTTAGTATTATCAGTGCGAGTAGACTTATTAAGAGTAGATTTGACAGTAGGAGTGTGGTCATTCTTTTTCCCTCTTTTTTGACTTCACTTAATTTGGTACGTCCCTGGCCGCATTCGTTGCAGCAGAATAGTTGGCCTACTCGCACTGGCATGAATTCCTGGTGGCAGAAGTTGCACTCGCTCATCTCTAGCTTAAAGCCGTCTTTCCATGCTGGGTCGAGGGTGTAGGCAGACATATACCCGTTGTTGTAGGCTTCGAAGAGTATGCCGCCGATGAGCTGCCACTTTGGCAGGTAGGCTTGCTTGGCTAACTCATCCAAGAGTTCTCCTACGTAGTCCGGCATCTGGTCGACAATGAGCTGACCTGCCGCCTCGATGTCGTCTAGTGTGAGTGGGTTCTTGATAATGGGTTTTAGTATTGTCTTCGTCGCGACTTTCGCGGCCTCCTGTTTTGCTACCATGGTGTTACCTCCCTAAAGGTATTTTTTAATTAACTATTCCTGAGTTAAGATCTGAGGTGTTTAGGTTTATTTTTTCTTTTTCTTAGTCTTAAATGATAGTGACATGGGAGCGTCTTGCTCTGCCTCTATAAAGGCGTCGTAGTATCCAGGAGGTTTTCCATACTTCTTCTCCATGTGTTGTGCCGCCTCTTCTATATTTCCGTATATATTATGAAGATCACTGAACTCTTGTCCTGCATCACTAGCAGAGATAGATTTGTTTAAAGGTTCAACTATGTCGTCCTCTTCCCAAGGGAACTTACCTCCTGCTGGGTATTCCGGCATTTTTACTACTGAATCAGGAGTATTAAACATAGGCACGTCGTCCTTACGCACCCTCACATCCCCTAGCTTGCCCACACTCAACCCGTCCTGCAATGTAGCCTGTTCTTCAGCCATGAGTCTGGTCTTCACTTCTTCTGCGGCGGATCTGCGTAGATGCTCAGGAGGTAGCTCTAGTCTATCAAGAGCTATGTCTTTGTAGACTGCTCCTAGTGCATAAGGAGTGTGACCATGCAACTGATCAGGGTTTGCCTCTAGGTCTGCGCGTTGTTCCCATTCTTGTATAACTTTTGATTTCTTATTTGACTCTTTTCCTAAATGGTCATAAGGGTATTTTAACTTACTTTTCTCACCATACATCCTCTCCAGTGCTGGATCATCCACCTGGCGTATATCCTGCTGCACCACATCCCGTGGATCAAGCATCCTTAATTCATACTCTCCGTATCTCTGAGGGGAGTAGAGCACACCTCGGTATCCCTTAGAGCGCATGTAGTCTGTGAGGTGTGTGTTGAAAGTGGTGCGGTTTTGCCCGTAGAGCATTTCTTTCACATTAGCATATGAAGCAAGTCTAGCAGAGGTTTTCGGTAAAGTATCAAAATCTGACTTGACTAGATTATAAACATCTTCTAGTCTTTGGTAAGATTTAACTAAATTCTTTGGTAACTCCTCGCCTTTTGAAGCCATCTCTAAGGCTTTAGAATAACGTACTGGAAGTATATCAAAAATCGGCCCCATAGCCTCATAAGATATAGAAGTTCCAGATTTAATATGTTCAAAGACAGAGGATAATGCCTCTACTGCGTTAGGATTAGTGGATAAATCATTAGCCAAATTTGCCACTCTTGGTGCTTGGTCTATGCTTAAGCTGGGAAATTTATTTCTTACTATGTCAGAAGTGTAATTTCTTCCTACTGTCCACAACTCAGGCATCTGCTGGAGTGCATAAGTGTAGGCGTCTTGCAATACCTTCTCATCGCCCGAGCCTTTCCACCCTTTGACTATCTTCTCAGAGGGGCGTCCGTGGAAGCGTGGGAATACACGGGAGATAGGTGCAGGGTCATTTTGTTTCTCCGCATACTTTGTGGCTTGTCTATGTAGAAGTGCTCCCTTGGAATTTCTAGCCAGTTCATCACGTGTGCTTAAAAGATTATCTATCTTAGCATCTAGTTTATTTAACTCCTCTGAACTCTCTCCTCCGAAAGTAGTGGCTGAGTCTTTATTGAGTTCCATACGAAGTGCTGATCTCTGTTTTGACAGAGCATTGAGTTGGTGATCTAACTCAACTACTTCAGGTGCGCCAATCTGGTCTGCTTTTTTCGATAGTGCATTTGCCGCGTTTCTATACTTTTTTGGACGCTTAGCAAAGGAGGTGTGTTCTCTCACGAACTTACTAGGCTCTCTATATGTAAGAGAAAGTCCTTGAGGCTCGCCCACATTCCCCGGCTTCGCTATACCAGGATTATACACCTCGCCGACATCCGGGTAGTGCTCATAACTGCGGCCATGGAAGGGAGTCGACCTCAGCAGAGTGTCTAGATAATCCCCTTCAGATGCCGCGCCTCGCGCCTTATTCTCCGCACTCATCACCTTGCGTAGCGCGGCGGCCTCGGGAGAGCCTTTTCTCAGCGTTTGGCTTAGTCGACGAATCTGTCCCACCGGCACACCAGGCATCCCGAAGTCTACTATATTATCTTGCAAAGACTGCATATCACTCTGCCGCGCGGGCATCTCGACTCCTGCACTCCTCAGCAAATCCCCTGCCACACTATTACTCGCCATCGCCTTGAACATATCCAGCGCGGCCATCCCGGCATCTTTCCAGGACTGCCAAGTCTCCGGTCCTACACGTGCCATTCGTNCGGCTCTTAGTAATTCAGGGTGTTGACTCAAACGTGGCATTTCTTATTCCTCTTTGTTTTCTGCTAGATTTTCTGCTAGCTTTTCTGCTAGATTTGGAATGCTGCGCATTCTGTGCCTTTCTCAATAATTAAGCCAACTCTGCTCATATACATTCTGCACACCGTACTCCAGGATAGAAGCGAATTCTTGGTCTATTATGTGTGTCTTGGGTATTTGTATTATCTTCTTATCTCCGGTGGTGTCGACTATATCATCCTCGGCATCATCGAGCTGTTGGTGCAGGACGAACAAGCCGATCATAGCACTCATTACTCTGTCGTCATGTCCGCCGGTCTGAGCTTCTGCGGTCCCCTGTGCAGTGCGCAAGAAGGTCATACATTCCCGTATCAAGGCATTTGAATGTACAATAATCGAGAGATCAGAGATACAATGGGTCATAAAGGAGATAAGTAACTTCTTACTCCTGTTAGTAGTCTCCCAGCCAAGCTTATTAACCCTTGCATTCTTATACCGGTCGAAATGCTCCTGTCTGTATAGATTCCAGTAAGATCTCTGCAATTCGTTGAGTGTGGCAAGCCCATGTGCATTGGTCTCCACTCCGATGAGTGCGTTATTGTAGAAATTCCCCAGCGAGGAGGCCACATGTGCTAGGTTATAAGGGTCGAGATGGCCGTGCCACTCCGCACATTGCTCGGCGGTGTAGGGGTTTGGCAGTTTTTTCCACACCTGTATGCAGGAATAATCCCCACCCTCACCTCCATCTGCTACGTCTACTCCCAAGGAGTACACCTGCCCGGTTTGTGGGTGATTCCAGACTTTTAAAGAGCCCTGATCGTTCGCCAGGAGTCCTTTCGCGCCTACTTCGCCCTGGAAAGTAGGCTCTTTTGCTTTCTGGGCCATTACTCTCAATTTCTTGCGGTCGAATACCGGCACTCCTGACACTATAAACGCTTCTTCTGCGGTAGAGGGGAATTCTTGCCTGAATAGTTCAACATCTCCTTCCAGATCCGCTATAGTGACTCGCCTCCAGTAGAGTTGCTCAGGAGTGAGCTGGAAATTAACCATAAGTTCCTGCTCTTCATCGTTCAACTTCTCCATAAACACGGTCTTTTCCTGCGCGGAGTAGAAATTATGCGTGTAGTCGGGCATATCGAACCAGCTCAAGAAGAATGGCACGAAATTAGAGTCACCATTCTCTGCGCGCTCCCACTCTCGGTGGAAAAAGTTGCCTATTCCCTTGGCCGTTGACTCGTAAATTATAAGAGATTTAGAAGTTTTTGGAATCGTTGGCACAAGGGAGGAGACAACCTCTGTCGCGAAGGGCCAGCTCGATACCTCACTACAATGTAATAAGTGATATCCAGCTCCTCGCGAAACGTCTTTCTTTCCTGCGGTTACTACCTCTACGGAGCTACGTAAACCTGGATTAAGGTCGGAGGTCTGCTTGTCAGGATTAGAAAAGACGAGTTCTTTCTTACTGGCATACTTAGTCATAGGCCGCAATTTTGGCGGCAAGCAGTCATAGAAGAGTTTACACATATTAAAGATCTTATTGCCGGAATCCTTCTCATGTGCAATGATGACTGCCTCGGTGTTCTCGTTCATGTGTGCGGCGTGGAAGATGAGCCCTTCTGAGATGGTCGAGATACCCTCCCGGCGGGCTTTGAGGACTATAATCCTAGCGAGTTTCCCTTTCTGTCTCAGCTCAGTCAACACTTTCCAGAATTTCTGCTGTGGGTGGTTAAATATCAACGGTTTGAGCTCGGAGTCAATAGTCTTGATCTTGAGCAGATTCGCGGCATAGTACTCATAGTCATCCACGCACCGCTGCAAGTCAAGCCGGCTCAAAGGCACGATGAGATTAGTGTGCGGTATAAATGGCTCGCGCTGGGTGTGCTGCACCGGCGGCAACGTGTTCTTCATGATCTGCTTGTAGGAGATCGCGGCGGCACTGGAGTCTGAGACAGTGGAGTCTGAGACAGTGGAGGCAGCAGAGGCAGACTCAGCAGAATGCACAAGACGCTCCTCCGCCGTCGGCGGCCTGTTCATATGCGCCTGCTGAGCACTGTCTACACTCTTGGAGAGTAGTTCTGTAAGATTCTTACCTAAGTTCATTTCTGGCTCACTTGTTTTTGTGGAGCTTATCTCCCCGACAAGCCCCCTCGCTGCGCTCTTTTGAGTGGATTTCCGGCCCACCCCTCGCTTCGCTCGTGGGCTAGTTATCCACACGAGGAGTTCAAATAATGAATCATTAAAGTGCTACGCTGCCAAATCCGGCGGCTCTGACGCAGGAGTCACATTCTCTAGTGGCTCAGCTATCATAGTATCCTGTGAAAGCTCTGCAAAGGCACTCTCATAATCATCTTCTCTGTCATCTTCCTGCGCTGTGCCAGACTTCTTCTTCGTTATGCGGAGGATTTGCTCAAACGACACCTCATCACCGCCGAGTGCATTCTTCTTACTACTACCCACAGAGCCCATCCCGGCGCGGTCCAGCACCTCCTTCGCGGCATCTAGCCGTATCCTGGGCTCTGTGGTGAGACTCGTGGCCATCCGCAAGACCTCAGTCGCTGCATCCTGCGCGCCTTTGTCCAGCACCCTCGCGGCCTGTGCATACCCGTCATCTTTCATATTCTGATACTTCCGGACGTATTTCTGAAACAGCGGGTTGCTCTTTAGCACACTCAGTCTACTCTGCGATATCTGTATCTCCTGGGAGATCTCCTTGTATTTCTTCCCATCCGCGACTTTCTTCGCGAGCTCCATGTGGAACGGACTTATCTTCATCGCGGCACCTGCGCGCCTGTGCAGAAGGAGAATAAAAAATGCGGCAACGCACACTCCTCACATTCCTCATCTATCTCTTCCTCTATAGCACACTCAGCACACACCTCATGACTCCCCAACCACCTCTCCACTATCCCCTCGACTATCCCCTCAGAGGCACTGTCCAAAACTCCTGAGTACGAAAACTCGCTTCCGCAAGAACACACTATATTAATTTTCACTCGACTTCCCTCCTTACCAACATTCCCTTTTTCCATATCTGCCAAAATCCCCCAGTGGCATGAGTTCTTAAAATCTCCCTATCCACCTATCCACCTCGACCCTGATTAAGACATAACACACCCACCACACAAAAGCAACCATATAATAAGAGATACCTTGTATAATACCTAGGTAGTGCTGAAAGAAAAAGAGTCCCGACTCTATTGAGTACATACCCTACTCAGTACATACTGAATAGAGTACATACCCTACTCAGTAAAGACTATTTCTCCACTCAGTAAAGACACAAAAAATACACAAAAATTTCACACAAAAATTTCACACAAAATTTCACACAAATGGCTGATCCCGCCCAGGGGGGCTATTTTTCCAAAATCCGGGTTTCGGGGTTGGTTTATTTCGAGTGCGCTAGTCTTATAGTCTATGAGATAGACTCAGGGTCTAGGGACTTGGCATGGGCGCTGGGCTTTTTCTTCTCTTCACGGAATGGCAGCAGCTCCTAGATTGCGGCTTTTGCAGCGCTGGCAAGATGAGGATGCCCACCAGCGCTGGCGTTATCCGAAGCCATATCATTTATCAAGCTATCAGGAAGTTTCTAGGGAAGGGCATGTTTTAGGCTATTTATAGGGGTCTCAGGATATTTATATTGATAGGGTTTTTTGGGTAGGTTCAGGCTATCCTATATAGCTCATAAGGAATATACATTATGTAAACCTAGATAATGGAAGGTATTGAAATAATAAAAGATAGGACAGAAAAAGCCCCAATGCCTGTCTAGGGGCAAAGGGGCTCTTATGGAGCGTTTACTTCATGACTATTAGTCTGCTAGAGGTTAATTCCCATTTCGGCAAGCTTGGCAATGATGGTCGGGTCTTGCAGCGCTTTTGTTATTTCCTTTTCCATTCTTTTTACTTCGGTGGAACGCTCCTTATCCATGAAGTTTGTTTTTCGTTTGTTTAGGTAGGTCTTGAAAGCTCGTTGCTCTCCGTCCATTTCGATACCCTCAGCGAAGTCTTCTGGTTCGTCATAGCTGCGGGAAATGGTCTTTTCCATCTTGCCTACTCGGCATTTGATGTCTATTGTCTGTGTGTTCATGGTGTGTCTCCTTGTCTTGGCTTTTTTGCTCCCGGCTAATCCGAAAGCTTGCATTCAATATAATCCAGGCAAATAGAGAAGTCAAGGTTTATTTTCATATTTTTTTAAAAATCCTCATTTTTATTTATATTTATTTATTTTCAGGAGATTGCAGAATATGGCATGAGTTTTGCTACGCGCGTACATTATATACTCTTTTCATAATCTGCTATTTTTCAAGAATCCTTTGGGAAAGGCCAGAATGGGGAGAATAGGCACTTTTGGTCCTTTTTGAGTGTATAGATACCACAGTCTTGGCTCTCGTGCAAGGGGAGAGAAGACAGTCCCACAGGTACGGACTCGGCACATTTGTTAAGGCTCAAGGGGGACAGTGTGTGGAGAGACAGGAGGTAATGGTTCATTAAGTGAATCATTAGCATTAAGTATGCGCTAGTGCGCACTTCTTTGCGTACACACTCATGGCTATTATTGGATTATGGGCTATTTATAGGGCATTTACCGCATTTTGCACAGCGCGCAGGTGTGCGCTATGATAGCCTATGCGCGGATTGCCCATGTTTTTACTTTAATTGGTTCAATTTATTAGGTAATGATTTCGATAGCTTACATGCTATGATGTATATAAACACGGAATAGGGGCTCCGCTAGCCTACTCACGCGGAGGCTAGCGTAGAGTAGAGT
>FUWD012837438.1_pt1 | contig 11826 bp, 10 predicted proteins | sample 1063281 | NCBI WGS metagenome assembly FUWD01 (sample SAMEA79048168, study PRJEB19326) | metagenome | biome: marine
CCCTATTCACATGCCTTATTCTCCACCTGAAACGCAACATCTGGATAACATCCTGCCGTCTGAACCGCTTTTACTGATGGGAGCGGGGCCTGTGCCGATTTCCCATGCGGTTGCCCGTGCAAATGGAGTTGTGATCAATCATCTGGGTGAAACCATGGATGAAGTGATCAGTAATGTAAAGATCATGGGGCGTTATGCATTTCAGACAGTTTCGGATAAAATTATCGGAGTCTCCGGGCCTGCTTCCGCAGCTATGGAAATGGCTATCACCAATTTACTGTGGCCGGGCAGAAGCATTTTAGCTTTGTCCATGGGAACCTTTAGCGGCCGTATGGCGGAAATGGCTGAAGGTGTTGGCGCGGATGTGACAGTAATTGAATCAGCAGGTATTCAACCTGTCCGGGTAGAAGAAGTTCAGGAAGCCTTTTCGAAAAAACACTTTGACGTGATTACGATGGCACAGGGTGAAACTTCCTGTGGTGTCGAAATGAAATGCCTGCCGGAAGTCGCACGGATTGCTAAAGAGCACGGTGCACTTGTGGTAGTGGATGCGGTCTGTACCTTGACCACGATGCCCTTGCAGATGGATGAGTGGGGAGTTGATGTTGCCATCGCCGGAGGTCAAAAGGGTTTGTCTTCTATTCCTGGAGTCTCCTTGATTGCATTTTCGCAAGATGCATGGAAAAAGATTAAATCCAGGAAAGAACGGCAACCGCACTGGTGTCTGGATGCATTACGCGCTCAAACTTTCTGGGGTTCACAACAGTACCACTATACTGCTCCGGTTCCCGGAATTTTAGCTTTGCATGAAGCACTGCGGCAAATTTGTGAAGAAACTCTGCCTATGCGTTTTGAACGTCACCGAGTCAGTTCAATTGCTTTGCAGACAGGAATTGAGACAATGGGATTGAAACTCTTTGTGCCGATTAAAGACCGTCTAAATTCCGTGGTTGCGATCAATACTCCTGAAGCTACAGACAGCGCGCAGATCCGGAAAACAATGTCCAAACGTTTTAATGTTGAGATTTCAGGAGCATTTGGCCTGGACATTCTGCGTATCGGTCAAATGGGAGAGCAGTGCCGCTCCCACAATCTCTTCAAAGTCCTTTATGCGCTTGGTATGAGTTGCCGCCAGCAAGGTGTTGATCTGGACGTGAGTCAGGGCATGGCTGAGTTGGAGCGTAATTTGGTGATTGATCCTGAAAATTTAGTCGACTGAAAAAGGACTAAAAAATTGAATGAGACCTTCCTCTCTCACCCGTCTTCTTCGTGAAAAAGCCAGTGAACTTGGTTTTGAGCTTGTTGGTGCAATTCCCGTTTCACGCAGTAAAACCATTGACATTTACAATGCATGGCTCAAAAAAGGTTATGCCGGTTCAATGGCTTATCTGGAACGTCACGCGGAACTGAAAGAAGACCCGCGCAAATTGCTTCCTCAAACTATGTCGCTGCTCGCGCTTGGTTTCAACTATAAGACGCTTGAGCCCTCCGAACAAGTACAAAATCCTGATATCGGTTGTATCAGCCGTTATGCGTGGGGTGATGATTATCATGATTTGATCCGAAGCAAACTGAGTGTCCTGGAAGACTTTCTTTGCCGTGAATTAAATGCCGGAAAGCTCTCACGCAGTTTTGTAGATTCCGGTCCGGTTTTAGAGAGGGAAGTCGCGCAACGTGCCGGTCTCGGATGGATCGGTAAACATTCGAATTTGATTAACTGGAAGAAAGGTTCGTGGTTTTTTCTGGCGGAATTGCTGGTAGATGTACAGTTGGAAGCGGACTTGCCTTTCACACGTGTTGATTGCGGAACCTGCACAATTTGTATTGAAGCCTGTCCAACCGACGCTATTATCGCGGATCGAACTTTGGATGCGCGGCGCTGTATTTCCTATTTGACGATTGAGTTGAAAGATCCAATTCCGCTGGAACTGCGTCCAAAAATGGCTAATCTGATTTTTGGTTGTGACATCTGTCAGCAAGTCTGTCCGTGGAACAGGGACGCTCCTCAGTCGCAGGAAAAAAAGACTTCAGCCTCGTCCGGAAAACGTAGCACCGCAGCTACTTGACTTGATGAAGCTGGATCAAGCCGCCTTCAGCAAACGTTTCCGGAATAGCCCGATCAAACGCGCAAAGCGTCGGGGATTTTTACGTAACGTAGCAGTTGCGTTAGGAAACTGGGCGCATGTGGAGGCAATCCCAGCTCTCAGCTTGGGGCTTGATGATGAAGAAGCACTGGTACGTGCTCACTCCGCATGGGCCCTCGGACGTATCTCGGATTTGCAGGCAAAAACTAAACTGGAAGAAGCAAAAATAACTGAAAAAAATCCGGAAGTTTTAGCTGAGATTGAAACGGCACTTGCGGTTTTTTCTCTTAAAGCAGTTGATCTAAGGAAATTTACGGATTGAACTTCATTTGCGTTCATGAGAAAATGGATTAAGTTATTTCTTACACAATCAAATATTCCCATCAAACTCACCATGAAACTGATCTTCTGTTTTGTATTTCTTCTGTTGAATTATTCGTTTCCGGCTTTTGCTGAGACATCAGTTGAAGATTTACTGGACAGGGTGGACGAGCTTTACCGCAGTGATTCAAGTCATGCTGCCATGGAAATGCAAATTGTCACTGAAAATTGGGAGCGTACGACAGAGATGGAAGTCTGGTCACGTGGAATGAATGATACGCTCATAAAAATATTATCTCCACGAAAAGACAAAGGTATAAAAACGCTCAAACGCGGAAATCAGATGTGGAATTATTTTCCCAAAATAAACAAGGTGCTCAAAGTTCCGCCGTCGATGATGATGAATTCGTGGATGGGTTCAGACTTCAGCAACGATGATTTGGTCAAGGAAAACACACTTGCCGACAATTTTATTTCAAAATTGGAAACTCATCCCTCTGACCCAGACAAACTTTTTTTTATTGTGTTGCGACCAAAAGAAGATACAGTAACTGTTTGGGGGAAAATCTCAATAAGTATTCGCCGTGCTGATTTGATGCCTGTTGAACAGATTTATTATGATGAACAGGGGGAAAAGAAACGTGTGATGGAATTTAGAGAAATTCAGCAAATGAGTGGCAAGATGATTCCAGCTGTGATGGAAATGCGTACACTTAAAAAAAACAGTAAGACACTTATACGCTACAAATCTATAAATTTTAATCCGGATTTTTCAGAGAATATCTTTTCATTCAACCGTTTACGGCGTAAATGAGCTTATCCCTGATTTCATTATTATGCCTAAAGTTCACTAAGAAACACTAAGGTTCTCGGTTTCTCTGAAAAACAAGAGTGATAAAATGCTGACATTGAGACTTGCCTTCCGGAATTTGCTACGCCACAAAAGCCGGTCACTGCTTTGCGGGCTGAGCATGATGGGAGCATATGTCCTCTTTTCAATTTCACTCGGATTCAGTGACGGTAGTTACGGAAGTTTAATCCGGATGCTGACAGATACACACTCCGGACATGTTCAAATCCATCAAAAGGATTATTTGGATGCACCGTCGCTTTTTCGTAATTTCAAACTCACTGCAGAAATAAAAAGTCAGCTCACAGCTCATCCGGAAGTCCTGGCTTGGACTCCGAGGATTTTTTCCGCCGCCCTCATTTTCAGAGAAAACAAATCTACAATCGCACGTCTCATGGCAATCGATCCTGAACTTGAAGCTCAGGTGACAACCATGCGTGAAAAAGTACAGTCAGGAGTTTATTTGACAGAGGCGGTTGGTGTGACAAATCCAATTTTGCTGGGTCTGCAGTTGCAAAAGCTGATTCAGGCCAAGCCGGGTGACGAACTTATTTTCATTGGTCAGGGTGCGGACGGTTCGATTGCAAATGATTTATTCACTGTAGTCGGTATTGTTGGTAAAAGTTCAACTGACGCAGAAGCTCGCCGGATTTACATGACATTGGAAAGTGCACAGGAATTTTTATCGCTGGGAGAGCGGATACATGAAGTCACGATACGTTTGCAGAATTATACAAAAGCACGTAGCGCTGCGGTAAATCTGCAGGATATTTTCAATAATGAGCAACTGGATGTGCAGCCCTGGCAGGTTGTGGAAGAACAATTTTACAAGGCGATGCAGGCGGATCAACAGGGGAATTGGATTACCCAGGCAGTGATTATGTTGATAGTAGGTTTGGTTGTTTTGATTACAGTGCTGGTGAATGTCTTTGAGCGTCGACATGAATATGGACTGTTGCTCGCCCTGGGCACACCGCCGGTTTTTATTTTCCGTTCAGTTATTGTTGAGATGACGATGCTAAGCAGTCTCAGTGTTCTAGTTGGCTTATTTTTTTCTTTTAGTTTGAATTTGTATTATTCGGTGGAAGGAATTGCAATTGAACCGCCGATGGAATATGGAGGAGTTTTGTTCAGTGACATCATAAGTGAGGTCTCTTTGTTTGTCCTGTTTGTACCAGCGGTTTTTACAATTGCTGTGGCTTTTGTCGTGGCATTTTTCCCGGCGGCTAAGTCTGCACTGGCGGTACCGATTGAAGCAATGCGGGAGAATTGAGATGCTCTGGAAACTTGCCTGGCGGAACCTTTGGCGAAATCGAGTCCGCACCTGGCTCTCTGCCCTTGTGATTGCCATCGGCCTCGTAGCCTTGATTTTCATTGATACGATGATGGTTGGAATGACCACTAACATGCTAAAAAATGCGACTGACTCTTTGATGGGGCATGCTCAAATGCACGCCCTGGGTTTTCGTGATGAATATGATGTTAAATTAACTATTAAGAATCTGGATGAAACACTGGAGCAGTTGAGAAAAGATCCAGAACTGACTGTCTTGAGTCAGCGTGCGATGACTCAAGCAATGCTCTCCTCTTCGGGAGGTGGAGAACCTGTTTTGTCACTGGGTGTTGATCCAACTGAGGAAAACCTGCTTTCCAAATTTGATGAGGCAATCATTGAGGGTGAATATCTTGATTCTGTTTCCGGAAAGAAGATGATACTCGGTTGGAAAGTTGCTGAAAAATTAGAATTGATACTGGGAGAGCGTTTGGTACTGACCGCGGTTGACGCAGAGTCCGGTGAAATGGCGCAGTCTTTGTTCCGACTGAGTGGAATTTTCAAAACCGGTGAAGAGCAAATGGACGCGTCTATGGTGCTCGTGCCGCGTCAGACTCTGCAGAAAATGCTCAAACTGGGTGGACGGATTCACGAAATCGCTTTACGTTACAAGAACTTGACGCCGGCTGGAATTCCGCTGCGGCCGTTGACTCAACCTGCTGAATCTTCAGGAAATGAGCTTTTGCTGTGGACAGAGCTAATGCCGTCTCTTTATATGATTACGCAAATGACAGATCTCTCCATGGCAATCATGGGTATTATTCTGTTTCTCATTATAGCTCTTGGAGTGACAAACACTTTGTTGATGGGACTGTACGAAAGAATGTTTGAATTCGGTGTAATCAAATCAATCGGGACGACACCATGGCAGGCAGCGCGTTTAATGCTATATGAGGCAATATGTTTAGGTTTTTTAAGCATTGTTGCCGGGCTGATTCTCGCTGTTTTAGCGATTGCTCTCTTTGCTATTTACGGGATAGATTATACAGGGATCGAATTTTCCGGAGTCACATTTCAGGAAAAAATTTATCCGTCATTCAAATGGGATAGGTTGTTCATTTATCCATTTTTGAGTATGGGATTTACTTTACTGGCAGCAGTCTATCCGGCGTTTAAACTCTGGTACATGTTACCGATTGAAGCTCTACGAAAACGAAAATTATAATATTTATGTGCTTATGGCAGAAATTGTAATTAATACGAAGAATCTGGATAAATCATTTGGTTCAGGAGAAACGGAGATTCATGCACTCAAGGATGTAAATCTCGAAATAATGCGCGGAGACTTCGCGGCTATTGTAGGACCGTCCGGTTCAGGCAAGACTACTTTGCTTAATATCTTATGCGGTCTTGACACAGTCAGTTCCGGAGAAATTCAGGTTTCCGGACGTTCTCTACAATCAATGAGCGGCAGCGAACTGGCACAATTCCGGCGTGAGCACATAGGACTTGTTTTTCAGGCATATAATCTGATCCCGGTTTTGACTGTACTGGAAAATATTGAATATGTAATGCTGCTACAAAATGTACCTTCTGCAGAACGTAAAGAGCGGGTACGAAAATTTCTTACGGAAGTTGGTCTGGAAGGTAAAGAGAACAGGTTCCCTGCAGAACTTTCCGGAGGTCAGCAGCAACGTGTCGCCATAGCGCGGGCCATGGTTTCTCATCCTGACATTATTCTGGCTGATGAACCAACCGCAAATCTGGATTCAGAAACAGGTGCTCAACTTCTTGATATGATGCGGAAGTTCAATGAAGAATTAAACATGACATTTGTTTTTTCAACTCACGATCCGCAAATCATGGAACGCGCCAAACGCTTGGTAACGCTGACCGACGGGCAGATTGTCTCGGATGAACTCAAATAAGCCTTCTTTCGCAAATAAAATAGTCTATCCTGCTCTGTGGATTTTTTTGCAGTTTCTCCTTTACGGATTTGTTTTGGTTCCGCAGACTTCTGCGCTTGAATATTCTCTCAGTACAAAAAGTTTAATTGCTGCTCAAAAGTCCTCTCAAATTACGAGCAATTTTTTCTTTAACCGTATCCGCACACAAACGGAATTTGAATTTTCGGAAAATTGCATAACTGAGCTTGATTATGAATTGTTTCCGTCCTGGATTGATTCTGCAATGCACTCCAGTAATATCGCGATCAAAAACTCGAACAGCAGAATTTACAGAATTGCGGACCTGAATCATTCCCTCACAAATATTCCTGACAGCTCGGATTCAGCTGAACATTGGCAACTGGAACAAAATCTTGATCGGGCATTGCTGCGTTGTCAGTCAGGAAATTGGGAATATATTCTTGGCCGTCAAGCAGTGACATTCGGTGGAATGTCAGTTAGTCCAACTGATGTTTTTGCGCCAGTTTCTTTCAAAGCGCTGGATCAGGAATTCCGTCCGGGTGTGGATGCTTTGCGGATTATTGGAGGCTTGGGTGAGACAACCGAAATTGAAGCCGGAGTTTTAACAGGAAAAAACGCGGATGCAGCAAAAAACGGGGCTTATCTGCGTTCACATTTTCTACTGGGAACTACTGACTTAACTCCGCTACTGGCTAGTTTTCAAGAAAATAAATTGCTTGGGCTGACAGTGCAGACTGAATACGGACTGTTAGGTTTTGTCTTTGATGGAGCAGTGATTATTCAGCGTAAATCTGCTCAAGAAATATCAGCGGCAATACCTGACAAATGGACAGTATGGACTCTTGGCCTGAATTTACAATGGAATGAGAAACTTTTCACAATGCTGGACTTTCATCATAATCCCATGGGAACAACAAAGCCGAGTGAATACCTGAATAATGCTGCTTCAGTTATTTATCAGGAATATCCACTGTCGCTCATGGGACAGGATTATTTGCTGCCTTCACTGGTTTATCAGCTGTCTCCACTTTGGTCTTTGAGTAGTTCAGTCATTTCAAACATGAACGACGGCTCCTTCATTAACACGTCTCAATTGGAATGGAACATTACGGAAGATTCGCTGCTATCCGGAAGTTTTATTCTGGCTTCTGGTAAACAATCTGCATTGTCTGCAGAGAAACAATCTGAATTCGGAGACTCTCCAAATTCGTTTCAACTTGTGTTCAAGCATTATCGTTAAAGGGCAGACAATATGGAAAATTCAGTAAAAAGAGTAATCATGATTTCCGGAGCTAACAGAGGTATCGGCAGAGCGATTGCGGAAAAACTTTTGGGGGACGGTTACTTGTTGAGTTTGGGTGTACGTAATCCGGGACAACTTCCGCAAACACTTGCATCCGCAGCTGAATCACAACTGCTCTGTCATAGTTATGATGCACGTGACCGCGAATCTGCAAGGAGCTGGGTTGATGCAACAGCAGAAAAATTTGGCCGCATTGACGTACTGGTTAATAATGCCGGAATTCTGCACACCAACGGATTTGAAGACGATGCGGAAGATTTGCTGGATGATATGTGGGAAGTCAATGCCAAGGCACCGTTACGCTTAACACGGCTTGTATTTCCATATCTGCGTATATCAGGTTCCGGACGTGTTATTGACATCATCTCCATGTCCGGAAAACGGGTCAAGGGTGACTGGGTTGGCTATTCAATGAGCAAATACGCGGCAATGGCTGCTTCACAAACAGCACGACTCAAAGGTTGGGACGACGGCATCAGGGTCACAAATATTTGTACCGGTTTCGTACAAAGTGACATGACAGTTGAAAACGCGCCTTCGTTTCCGCAGGAAAATATGTCACGTCCGGAAGATGTCGCGCAAACCGTCAGTACTTTACTCCTTCTTTCAAATGCATCCGCAGTTCCGGAAGTGACAATGAATTGTCTTTTTGAAACTCTTTGATCATCTTTAAGGAATTTTATTTGTTTTTTTGGCACAACTCTCTAGAATTATAGATAGGAAAAAACGGATAAGTTTAAATGTATTATTTAATCCGTTTAATAATTACTGGCGAATTTTTAGCAGCAGCATTTGTTTTAGTTGAAATTTTGAAAATTATTAAAAAAAATTAATGCACATTATTTTACTGGGACCACCAGGTTCAGGGAAAGGCACTCAGGCTCAAAATATAACGAGTGAGTACGGTTACATTCAGCTTTCCACCGGGGACATGCTTCGGGCAGCCTCTAGTTCCGGATCTAAAATTGGTCTGGAGTTAAAAGCTGTGATTGACGGCGGTAATCTGGTTTCTGATGAAATCGTGGTTGGAATTGTCGAGGAACGTATATTTCAAAATGACTGTGCCGTGGGTTATATGCTTGACGGGTTTCCACGAAACAAGGAGCAGGCCAAAAAACTTGATGCTATGCTTGTCGGCCAAAATCAAAAGATTGATATAGTGCTGCGTTTGCTGCTGAAAGATGAAGTTGTGGTTCGCAGAATTGCCGGTCGTCGTTTTCATGTGGAGAGTGGAAGAAGCTACCATGTTGAATTTTATCCTCCTGAAATTGCTGGAAAAGATGATCTCACCGGTGAACCTCTGATTCAACGTGCTGATGATAATGAAGAGGTTGTGCAGTCCAGACTAGACATCTACCATGAACAAACAGAACCTCTAGTTAAGTATTATGAAGAAAAAGGTGTTCTTGTTTCGATAGACGGTTTAGGCACACCTGATGAGGTATTTGCCAAAATCAAGACCGCTCTGGATCAATAATCCCTCCGAATATTCAAAATTTTATAACAAATGAAAACTGACCCAAAAACACATGATGTGCTTGTGATTGGTGGGGGACATGCCGGTTGTGAAGCAGCATTGGTAGCAGCGAGGATGGGTGCGGAAACCCTGCTCGTTACGCTGTCACGTGATACGATTGCGCAAATGTCGTGTAATCCCGCAATTGGCGGAATCGGCAAGGGACATCTAGTTAAGGAAATTGACGCGTTAGGTGGAGAAATGGGGAAGGTCGCCGATGAGACAGGCATCCAGTTCCGTGTACTCAATGCTTCACGCGGTGCTGCAACACGCGGCTCACGCTGTCAGTCAGATTTTATGGCTTATAAATCAGTCATGCGGCAGATTCTGGAGAGTCAGTCCGGACTCAAAATTGTTGAAGGTCTGGCAGAGGAATTATTGTTTCAAGGCACACAGGGGATAGGTCTGCGTACTGAAAATGAAGAGCATTTTGCACAAACAGTTATTATCACCACAGGAACATTTCTCAATGGCCTGATTCACCGCGGAAAAGAACGTGTTGATGCAGGAAGAGTGGAGGAGCCTGCTGCAAAAAAATTATCACTTTCACTGGCGAATCAATCTCTTAAACTGGGACGGATGAAAACCGGTACTCCAGCACGGCTTGATAAACGCACTATTGACTGGAGTCAACTCGGCTTGCAGTCTGGAGACGAACAACCGAAAAAGTTTTCTTTCTGGGATTCAGAAATTTTACTACCACAGGTGCCGTGTCATATTGCCTACACAAATGAACGTACGCATCAGATAATCAAAAACAACTTGGGGAAGTCCGCTCTTTACGGTGGCGAAATAACCGGGATCGGTCCACGTTACTGTCCTTCAATTGAAGATAAAATTGTCAAGTTTGCAGATAAAAACCGGCACCAGGTTTTTATGGAACCGATGGGTTATGCAGAAGATAGTTTGATGATTTATCCCAATGGTCTGTCTACCAGTTTACCGACTGATGTTCAGCTTGAATTTTTACGCAGCATAGAGGGACTTGAAAAAGTTGAAATCATTGAACCGGGTTATGCAATCGAATATGATATGCTTGATCCAACTCAACTGAAAGCGACACTCGAGTTAAAAGCAGTCAAAAATTTATATCTTGCAGGGCAAATTAACGGTACGACAGGTTATGAAGAAGCAGCTGCGCAGGGTTTGATGGCAGGAATAAACGCGGTTTTGAAAGTGCGAAAAAAACAACCCTTTATCTTGCAGAGAAATGAAGCCTATATTGGTGTGATGATAGATGATTTAATCACACGCGGTGTGATAGAACCATATCGGATGTTCACTTCAAGAGCAGAATACAGACTGCATTTGCGCGAAGACAATGCTGATTCACGCTTGAGCAAAAAAGGCTGGGAACTGGGAGTGCTGCCGGAAAAATGCTATCAGCAGTTTCAGCAGAAACAACTGCAAATTAATAAGCTGTCCGGTCTGGTAAAAGCAGAAAGGATTACACCTACTGCAGCAGTTCAGCATGAATTGCTGCTGCTTGGAGAATCACCGCTGAAAACCGCGGCTAAGCTTGCAGATTTATTGAAACGTCCAAAACTAAGTATCGAACGCATACGTGACTGTGATGCCATCGGCGATGAAATAGACTGGAATGAATATGCTGCTGTCGTGCGGGAACAGGTGGAAATAGAAATCAAGTATGCAGGTTATTTGTCAAGACAGGATCAGGAGTTAAAACACATTAATCAACTCGACAGGATTGCTCTTCCAGAAGAACTTCAATTATCCGAAATTCCAGGTCTTTCACGGGAAGTAATTGAAATATTAGCGAAAACTAAGCCTGACACACTTGGGCAAGCCAGTCGTATTACCGGCATGACTCCGGCGGCAATTACAATTTTACGGGTCCATTTACGTACCAGGCAAGCAGCCTAATTCTCTTATCAATACTAAATTTCATGAGCGCTTCAGCGTCGCACCGCAACGGAGTTATCAGCGTTTTGGTCGCTCTGCCGTTTGTTAGTTTGACCGGTCTGTTTGGTAAATTCTTAACTCTTAGTCCATTATTGATTGTACAGGGAAGGACTATTTTTGCCTTTGGAACATTGCTGATTGCTTTGTTCGTTATGCGTAAAAATATCTTTTTCCGGGATTATCGTGAATGGCTCTGGCTGTTGGTCAGTGGGACTATCCTTGGGGTACACTGGATTGCGTTTTTTGAGGCAATTCAAGTTTCAACAGTGGCAATTGGATTGCTCTCCTTTGCGAGTTACCCTTTATTCACTACTCTGCTGGAACCGCTTTTTTTCAAAGAAGTGTTGAGGCGCAAAAATGTTATTGCGGCATTGATCGTGATTTGCGGATTAGTGATGATGGCCACTTCATCAGAGGATCCGAATGTGATTATTTCCGGCTCAGTAATAAAAGGATTGTTGTGGGGACTTGGAGCAGGATTAGGTTTTGCTGTACTGACTCTGCTGAATCGTGGTCATGTGCGTAATCATTCACCATTGTTACTTACCTGCTGGCAAAACGGCTTTGCCGCGTTGGTGCTCCTTCCATGGTCTTTGTCTGAATCATGGATAATCAGTGGAAGAGATTG
>FUWD013023775.1_pt1 | contig 11826 bp, 10 predicted proteins | sample 1063281 | NCBI WGS metagenome assembly FUWD01 (sample SAMEA79048168, study PRJEB19326) | metagenome | biome: marine
TTTGGATCCGTCAAGGCGGAATCGCTTCCACTGGCGTCATTCCTCTGGAATCATCAGGATCCGATGCGTGTCGGTTGGAACGGGGAACAACTTTTTGTCCAATTGAAGGCCCATCCCGGAGAAGGAGAATACCGTCTTGCATTTCGGGTCTTACGTGAAGGCCATTCCCATTTTAGGGTGATCCAGGGTTTTTTGGCGGATTCACGTCTGGATAATAATCAATATCTGACACTTCCTTTTTCAAATCTCAATGGTCCAATCCAGGCTACGGCACTTCGTGCCCTTTTTCCCAGGGACTCACCTGATGCCCGAGGTTGGAAGCACCAGGTGACCTACGATTGGGAAAGCCTGGAATCCCTGGTAAATGCTTTTGTGGAAGAAGAATTCTGGCAGCAATCATTGAATGAATTCGAAGGCCAGGGATTTGTCCAACAGTCTCCTAGACAAGAGGATGTGGTTTTGAATACATCTGTAAGAAATAGGATTTTGGAAAGAGGATTTCAGGTCATCATCCCCTGGAAGTGGATTCGTCAGGATTTGAATTTGAAACCCCTCGCTCTCAAACCTCCCTTGGAAGTTCATCAAGATCAAAGAGGGGGACGTTTTGCAGTCTATCGCCTCGATGCAGGTGAAACCATCTATTCCAACGTTGTTCTCAGATTTACTAATTTTTCAGGACAAAAAAGGATAGAACAGGCTGTTGGAGATTTATTGGTGTTGAATGAACTTGTCAATGTCCATGACATTCCATCAGGTACGATTATTCGAATTCCCCTGCATTGGATACGCAACGATTTTCAATTCCTCACCCCTGGAGTGTATCAGGAACCGGTCATAGAAAACCTCAGGAATTCCCCTAAGATCAGGTCATGCAAAGAAATGAGCTCATGCATCCCGGTAGAAAGTGAAATTCCTGGCCCGCTTCAGCAATCAGACCGTCATCCTTTACCAGAAGATCGGATCTTATTTCCAAATCTTATTTCGGGTCTGCAAGTGTCCGATCCTTCCTGGAGATGAGTATGCAGAAGCCGATGCTTAAAAAAGTTTTCTTTGTCCTGTTGGGGGTTGTTTTGTTCCTTTTGCCGGAACCTGAGTTTCTTCACGCCAAGAAACCAGGTAAATGGTATCGGTTCACGCATCAAAAACAGGACCGGATGCAGGTTCGCTGGAATGGGAAAAACCTCGACATCCAACTGAAACCTCGAAAGGGCGAAGGCGGATACAGCCTCGCCAAACGTGTACTGAACAAAAAATACCGAAGCCTGAAAACCATTGAACGCTACAGTGGTCGAAAAAAAATACTGCTGGACCGGCCTATAACCTTTCCTGTCAAAGTGGTTCATGGTTCCATCCGAGGATCGGCGCTTCAGGCATTGTTTCCTAAAGATCTCGCCAAGGAGGAAGGTTGGCGTCATCGAGTGAGTTTTGGTTGGGAGACGACGACCCTGTTGGCAGGTGTTTTTGCCAAAGAAGGCATTACGGCGGTTCATTTGACCAAAAGGAATCAGTTGCGTCGTAATGGCAACCTTTTGAAAATCAACGATCCCATTCTGATTCCCTGGGAATGGATGAGCCGTGAACTTCGTATCAGCCAACCCATTCTCAAAAAACCACTGGTTCTCAAATACGATGCCTCAGGAAAAGCCTATGCCGAATATCGGTTAAAGAAGAACGAAACCCTGTATTCTTCTGTTGTGATCCGTTTTACAGGCAGGATGCTGCATGATGAAGTGGATCAGATGGCAGGGCAGTTGATGAAAATCAACCGGATTTCCAACGCACGCAGGATATCTAAAAACCAGAGGATCCGCATTCCCTTGAAATGGCTTGCTGAGGAATATTATGCAGGTTCCGAATTGGAGATTTCCTCGTCTTCAAAAGCAAAAAAAATCACGGCCAAACCCAAAAAACCAGACCCGAATCATCGGGTTCATGTGATCCTTGATGCCGGGCATGGTGGAAGAGACACCGGTGCGATTGCAGGTTCTAAAAAGAGAGGCGACAGGATTTATGAAGATGAAGTGGTCTACGACATCAGCCAGAGGATGGAAAGTCTGCTGAAAAAAAAGGGTTTGGTTGTCCACAGGACCATTCTCGACCCCAACCAGAGAAAACCGGTCAAAAAGCTGAAGATGCGATTTGATCAGGATGAATATCTCAACGTCACGCCACGTTACACGCTGAGAAATGCACAAACGGGTGTCAACATGCGTGTTTTTCTGATCAATCACCTCTATCACAAATTGCTGAAACAAAAAATTCCCAAGGAAAATATCATTTTCATGAGCATTCATGGAGATGCTTTGCACCCCTCCCTTCGTGGTGCGATGGTTTATTTTCCGGATCCACGTTTTCGCAAAACCCGTTTCAGGATAAGAGGCAGCGTCTATCGTAAGCGCAAGGAATATGACAGCAGGCTTCAGTTTGCCAACTCCGAAAACAAGCGTTCAGGGAATTTGAGTCGCTCCCTCGGGAATTCAGTGATAGCCTCTTTCCGTAAATTTGGGTTGCCGACCCATCGAGGAAGAACAGTACGGGGTTATTTCTACCGAAGGGGAAAGAAAAGCCTTCCTGCAGTTCTCCGTTACAGCAAGGTACCAACTTCGATTTTGGTTGAAGTGGCGAACCTGAAAAATCACAAGGACCGGGGGAGCCTGCTCAAATCCAGGACACGACAGAAAATGGCGGAAGCTCTTGTTCATTCCATCGGACAGCATTACCAGGTAAACGAAGCCCTCATTGCAAGGCGCTGAATTCATCAGTTTTAATTCATGATAAAAAATATCGTCTTTGACCTGGGAGGGGTCCTGATCGATTGGGATCCGAGGTATCTTTTTCGAAAGATGCTTCCGGATGAAGAGACAGTTGAAAAATTTTTAGCAGATGTCTGTACTGCTGAATGGAATGTTCAGCAGGATGCAGGGCGCACTATCGTTGAGGCGGAGGAAGAATTGATCAGCCGTTTTCCAGAACAGGAATCGTTGATCCGGGCTTATTATGGACGTTGGGAAGAAAGTCTTGGAGGACCGATCGATGGAACCGTGGAGATATTTTCTCGACTGAAAAAAAAGTCTTATCCGGTCTATGCGTTGAGCAATTGGTCCGCAGAAACGTACCCTATTGCAAAAGAGCGATATCCATTCCTGGACTGGTTCGATGGTGAAGTGATATCCGGAAGGGTGAAAATGGTGAAACCCAATGCCGAGATCTACCATCATCTTTCAGAAAGTTTCGGAATTGAACCTGAAGAAACATTATTCATCGATGATCGTCAGGACAACATCGAGCAAGCCCAAAAACTTGGTTTTCATGGAATTCGCTTCACCAATCCGATGAAACTTCAGGAAAAAATACAAAATTTAGGGCTACTTTAAGGGCCTCTTTTTCTTCTTGAAAAGAACATTTGATGAGAGTCTAAAGACTCAAAAATCATAAACCTCCAAAAAAATAATAAGCAACGCTACTTTCTTCATGGGACGAAGCAGGGAGGCCTTGTCATGTAGGAGGTTTTTCTAAAATCATGAATGAGTTTTCCAAAATCCCTGAGATTATTTATTTTTCTATCGATTAAATGCGCAAACTGATTGTTTTAATTTGTGTTTTTCTGATCATTTCAGGACTATTACTTTCGTTTCCAGAATGGAATTTATGGTTGGAGTATCAGGAACTCCTGGTACTCTTTCATATCTGGCTTGGATTTTTTTTTATGGTCGTCTTCCCGATGTATGCTTGGGATCATATCCGTACCCATCGGCAACGACTGAAAACCCTGAGCCTGATTTCATTGACTGGAGGAGTACAATTTTTGACAGGTTTCGGGTTGATTTTCTCAGGCCTGATTCTAATGCTTTACGGTTCTGAAGGCCTAATACTGGCTTCAAATAGCCATGAGCTCTTGACCTACGCTTTAATCCTTACCCTGATTTTCCACTCCAGAAGTTCCAGGAGCTAAGCTCCGGCATTTTCACTGAAGCATCATATGGAAACGCGACCAAAAATCATTCTGATGGATACCACCCTCAGGGATGGGGAACAGACCCAGGGGATGTCCTTCACTCCTGCCGAAAAGACCAATTTGGCCAAGGCGCTCCTAAATAAACTAAAGGTCGACCGAATCGAAATAGCATCTGCTCGAGTATCTTCTGGAGAAATGGAGGGTGTTCAGAGGATCACATCATGGGCAGAGGAAAAAGGGTATCTGGAGCAGATCGAGGTTTTGGGTTTTGTTGATCATACCCTCAGTGTTGATTGGATCCTCGAGGCAGGAGGTCGGGTCATGAACTTGCTGACCAAAGGCAGTGAAAATCACTGCACCAACCAACTCCGGAAAACCCTGGATGAACACCTCAGGGAAATCCGAAAAACCATGGCTTATGCCCGCCAAAGGAACGTTCGGGTCAATGTCTATCTTGAGGACTGGTCTAACGGATATCGTGACAAGCCTGAATATGTCTATGAGATGCTTCAAGGACTGAAGGATGAAGGAATCGAAAGGATCATGCTTCCAGACACCCTGGGAGTCATGTCTCCGGATCAGGTCTTCGATAGCATGACTGACATGCAGAATCGCTATCCCTGGGCCTCCTTCGATTTTCATCCACACAATGACTATGGACTTGGTGTTGCAAATGCAATGTACGCTGTTAAAGCAGGAATCCGCAGCATTCACTGCACCATGAACTGTCTTGGCGAGAGGGCCGGAAATGCTTCCCTGGCTGAAGTGGCGGTGGTGCTCAAAGACCAGCTTGATGCAGAACTTTCGATTGAAGAGGCCAACCTGACTCCTGTTGCTGAGATGGTGGAGAACTTTTCAGGTAAGCGACTTGCCAGGAATTCTCCGATTGTGGGGGAGGATGTTTTCACGCAGACGAGTGGAATCCATGCGGACGGGGATAAAAAAGGGGGTCTGTATCACAATCCTATTTTTCCGGAACGGTTTGGACGTAACCGTAGTTATGCACTTGGTAAAATGAGCGGGAAAGCCTCACTCAACAAAAACCTGGAACTGCTCGGGATTCAACTGATAGATGAAAATCTACAGAAGGTGCTTCGAAGGGTCGTAGAATTAGGTGATTCAAAGAAAACCATCACCTTGGCAGACCTGCCCTTCATCATTACCGACGTTTTGGAAACACATGAAGAGCAGAGAATTCAGCTTTTGAATTGTTCTATTTCAAGCGGTTTAAACCTCAACTCTGTGGCCAGCATCCGGATCTTGTTCGATAAACGGGAGCATAACGAAAGTGGAAGTGGAAACGGGGGTTATGATGCTTTCATGAGTGCGATCAAAAAAATTCTCAAAAAACATCATCTTCAATGCCCTGAACTTCTGGACTACCAGATTCGCATTCCGCGAGGTGGGCAGACGGATGCTCTGACAGAATCGATCATTACCTGGAACATGAACAACAAAAGGGTTCAAACCGTGGGCATTGATCCGGATCAAGTCATGGCTGCGGTGAATGCAACATTAAAAATGTTGAACCTCCATCTAATGCAGCTTGATCATATCAGTGACTCGGCTGCAGTGGTAACTGCTGCCTGAAGATTTATTCTTCCGAGATCTACTCGTGCATACCCGTTCCATGCCCAAAAATCCACTCCCTGCCATTTTTTCGGCCATTGACGGGTCATCCCTTGAAGGCATAGGGGAAGTGGTTCACTTTCCCTTGACGGCGGATCCTGCAGGATTTCATCATCTGTTGCTTGCTGAATGTGTATTGAGGCAGATCCCACAGTTGAAGCAGGTGGAGTTTATTCTTTCCAACGGACTTCATCCTGATCCCACCAAAAGGAAACGAATCCCTGATGGTGAAATACGACTTTCCCTTTTAAGACAGGCTCTTGTCAGTTTTGCAGATCCAAGGCTCAGTTATCCCGCTCGCCTTGCACTGGATGATAAAAGCCCTTTGTTGTTGAAAGAAGAGACCTGGGAAATCTCAACCGCAGAATTTCGCTGGGAAAGACCGTTCCGCCTAGCGGAACACGTTATGAGGCTGAGGAATGCCAGAGATTTAGAACCCCATCCCAATCCAGGAGGCGACCCCCCAAAAAACATTGATGCTGGTCATCGGATTTCGATGCTGGTCGGGACTGATTTGCTGATCCGTATGTTGGATGAAAATATCTTCTCCAATGATGATCTGAAGACCATCTCAGAAGGTTCCCAGTTGCTGGTGGTGCCACGGGGAAATAAAAATCTTCCTGAACTCCTCAAAGAATTGCAAGAACGTCGAGGAATCATCCTTCAGGTAGGAGTCCTTGATCCGGGTTGGCTTCCACAACCCCTGAGGGTTCTTCTCAATCTTTCGTCTACCGTCATCCGTCGTTCTGTGCAGGCCGGTCAGTCCCTGCTCGGATTCATGCCGGAATCCGCATCAGACATGATCCACAAACGAAAACTATATCAGGATGATTTCCAAGAAGTGACTGAAAAAGGTTGGCTTGGGCATTGTCAAAAACTGGAAATGGAACTTGAAACCTGCGCCAAGAAATTACTGACAGTGTTGGACAACCTCCACAATCAGGGGGAAAGACATACCATCAGTTTCATTGAATCTGGAACAGGAGGCAGGATTGCTGCGGCATTCACTGCTGTGCCTGGTGTCTCCAGACATTTAAAACAGGTGCTTGTACCCTACAGCCGGGAATCCCAACTTGATTTTCTAGGGGAAGCTGGAAAACATCATTCCAGTGTAAGTCATGAACGCGCACAAGCGCTTGCAAAAAAATTCCAAGTGCATACCGGTTCTGATTGGGTTTTGGCTGAAACAGGCATGGCAGGGCCCCTTTCTCCGGATCGAAAAAGTCGTAAGAATGGATTGTCCTATGTCGCCCTGGCTAAAAAAAATCCAGGCCATGAAGGAACCACCGTTCAAACGACTAAAATCGAAGCCAATCCTTTTTTCAGTAAAAAGGAACACCAACTCCAATTTTCTGTAGAAGCTTTGAATTGGATCTTATTACAGTTGGATCCTGGTTCCTCTTCATGAATGAAAAACCTTTGATTAGGCCTTCATGAGTTGGTTCAGGCAAAGTTGTTTCAATTTTATGTTTTTATGAGGTTTGAATATTGCAGAATATACTTTAAAGGCATATTATCCACTTAACTCCAGATTACACCTATGATTACGCTCAATAAATTGTTTCGATATCTTGAATTAACTAATGCTTTCAAAATGATGCGTAACATCTTCTTTATTCTTTTAGTGGTTGCTTTTTTTGGTTGTACTCCACCGACTCCACCGACTCCACCGACTCCACCGACTCCACCAGAAAATCTGATTGAAGTTGGGGATCTTGAGGAAATCCCAGAGTTGAGTGAAGAGGAACAAGAGGAGGATCGGGACTGGATTGCGGATTATGATCTACGAAAGAAGCAACTCCAGGATCTGGGGCTTGAAGATTCAAAACAAAAAATAGCTGTTATTGAGCAAAAAAAGAAAATAATTGAGAGTAAATCTGCATTGAAAGAAGAGGTTGATACCATTCTCAAAGCCCGTGCAGAGAAAAAAGCCCTAGAGATTTTTAATGAAAAAATTGCAGGAAAAATTAAGAAGGATTCCAAGATTTCATCTGAAGAAATTAAAGAATTGATCGTGAAGGCGTCCAAGGGAGAATTGGAGGTTGAGGAGTTGAAAAAAATCCTGATAGAAAAGCTTGGGATTTCTGATGAAGAAGTTGAAGCAATGATTTCAGAAGCAACATCCAAAGGAAAAGAATGTAAAAAAGGTGCTTTTGAAAAAAATCTTGGAAGAAACCACGACACTTTCAAAAGATGAGCTAAACAAAGTCATTCAAAAAGTTGAGAAGGTTGCCACCGAAACCAATGAGCTGCTCACGAAGATTGGGAATGCTACAACGGCTAAGGAAATCAGGAAAATACTTGAGGAAGCAGGGGATATCAGTGAGGAGGAGATTAAATCCATCGTTGAGAAAAATGAAAAGGTTCTTGCAGAAGAAAAATCGTTTCTGCGTGAGACCATGGCCAAACTCTATGCACGTCTTCAACGGGACCGCAGGTTGAATATAGAAGAAGCTTTTTGTGCAAACATCGAAGGGTTGCTGGATCACCTGCTGATCGAACCAACTTATTTCGAAACCAATAAATACGATATTGATGCTTATGTGAATGCGATGAACCGTAGCTATCAATTGATGGAACTGATCCTGAATGACTATCAGGACATCATGCTTCAATTGGAGGGCAATGCCGACCTACGCGGTACCAATGACTATAATAAGGCTCTTGCTGAAAGGCGCTGGAGAACCCCAAGTCGTGTTCTAGTAACACTTTACACGGTACAGGCTGATATTCCTGTGACCGGAGTCAGCCGTGGAGAAGAATGTCAGCTGGAGCGTTTGAAAGATGAATCAGAGAGTGCTTGGTGGACAAGAAACCGAAGAACGGATTACATGTTCAAGTTGCGCTAGAAAATGTATTGTCTGACTCAGTAACAAGAACGATAAAAGGGTTTTCAATCAAAATTTCTTGAGCTAATCAGAAATTTCAAGCATTATTTATGGGTTAGAATTGACATTGACCAAATACATGGATCATCACATGATCCGAGAGGCTGCAATCTCTTATCCTGAAAATCCTCTCAAGGACAGGACCCCTAAACTCAAAAGAGTCCCATGAAAAATATTCTCCAACTTGTCGTGATTCTTGGTTTGGCATTCATCCTCACCGGCTGTCCGCCTAAAGAAACTGCTCCTCCTTCAGCTGAAGAAACTGCTCCTCCTTCAGCTGAAGATAAAAAAGCTTCGATGACACTGGATGATCTGGATGAGGATGAAAAACTATCCGATGCTCAAAGACTTGAGGATGAAAAGGCAAAAAAAGCTGCTGAACAAAGAAAAAAACTGATCAAGGAACTGGCCGTTAAAGATCTAGCTGAGAAGAAGGAACTGCTGGTCAAAAAAGAGAAGGTCGAGGAGGCCAAAGCAGAACTGAAAGAGGAGATATCTAAAGTTCTTAAGAAAAGGGCTGAGAAGAAAGCGAAACGTCTCTTCAAGGAAAAAGTGGCCGGCAAAATCAAAAAAGATTCAAAGCTCAGTGCCGATGAAATTGAAGAACTGATTGTTAAAGCGGCAACAGGAGAACTGACTGTAAAAGAACTGAAAGAGGTACTAATCAAAAAATTGGGAGTGAGTAAAGAGGAAGTCGAAAAAATAATCAAGGAAGCTAGAGCTGAAGGTAAGAAACTCGGGTTGGATGAGGAAGAAGTCAAACAACTAATTAAGGAAAAGCTTTTGGCAAAAGTCCTGGAGGAAACCACGACTCTCACCAAAGAGGAAATTGCTGAAGTGGTGAAAGAAACCAGTAAAATTGTCAAGGAGACCAAAGAACTTGCGAAGAAACTTGCAGCCGCCACATCAGCCGAAGAAGTTCGCAAGATCCTTGAAGAAGCAGGAGATGTGAGTGAAGAGGATATCGCATCAATCGCAAAGAAAGTCGAAGAGGTCGTTGCTCAGGAAAAGAATTTCCTCAGTGAGACCCTAGCCAAGCTCTATGCTCGTCTGCAACGAGACCGGAGGCTGGAAATCGAAGATGCATTTTGCAGGGATATCGAGGGAATTCTCGATCATCTCCTGATTTCTCCCAGCTATTTCGATACTGACCGCTCGAACATAGACGGGTACGTGGATGAAATTAATAGAAATCACGAGCTTCTGATACCTATTCTTGTGGATTACCAGGATATAACGATCCAACTTGAGGGCAATACCGACATCCGTGCTTCCAACGACTACAACAAAGCCTTGGGAGAACGGCGCTGGAAAACTCCGATCAAATTGCTGACCACCCTTTACACCCTTCAAGGCGACATTCCAGTCTTAGGAGTGAGCCGAGGTGAAGAATGTCAGATGGAACGGACTTCTGGCGAATCTCAGGAAGACTGGTGGACCCGCAATCGGCGAACTGATTACATGTTTAAACTTCAATAAATTCAATGACATTTGATGATTTTGTAAATGCGATATTGCATGGTGGTGCAATAACCCTCAGCATTTTTTGTTTGCTACTCATTTTATCGGTATGCACTTGGGGGATTATCATCAGCAAAATCCTCCAGCTGAAAATGGAGGACAAAAAAAATGCAGCCTTTGTTAAGTCCTTTAATTCTGCGGAAGACCTGATTGAATTCAGTGAAATTAACAAACGCAGGGGTATGGTGGACTATGACCTCGGGATTGTTTTTGAAGAGGTCGTCAATGTTCAACGAAAATTCGAAAAAGACTATCCCGAACTGAATTTTGCGGATTCGCAAATGAAGGTTTTGAAGGATGATTTCGATAGCATGATCAATCATACTGTTGGTCGTGTTGGGAACCAGATGGCAGAGCGCCGTGAAACATTGCTTTCGGTACTTGCAACCACTTCCAACATTGCACCTTTCCTGGGCGTGCTAGGCACAGTGGTCGGGATCATCAATGCATTTACGGCCATTGGGAACATGGGTTCTGCAGACCTATCTGTTGTGGCACCAGCCATATCTGAAGCCCTGGTTGCTACAGCTCTTGGAATCTTTGTCGCCATACCCTCTTCTGCTGCATTCAATATGATTAGCTACTGGACCCAGATTTTGGGGCAGAAGTTTGATCGTTTTACCATGATCCTCTTAAACCGGATGCAGCTGGAACTCATCAGCCGCTACAAAAAACTGAGGAATTCGGAAAATTCTGAATCCATTCATTCTGATTCGAATTTTGAATTCAAACTTGAGGTGGTTACGGTTTAGCTCGTCATAAAACAGGCTTAATCGTGTTTTGTTGAGAGTTCGTGATCAATCAATCCAACCAATGAAACAGAACTCAATTCAGGAAAGATAATATGGGTGTCGGAGGTTCTGCCTCAGGCGGCAGAGGCAAAAGAAAGCTCGTTTCTGAAATCAACATTACACCCTTGGTTGATACGTTGCTGGTGCTATTGATCATTTTCATGGTCACAGCACCGGCAATGACCAGGACCATCGGCATTGATTTACCAAGTGCAGATGGGGCCAGGGCAGAAAAGCTTCCGGTCAGTGTAGAAAAGGAATTTCTGGTCGTCGGGATTGCCCTCAATGATCAAATTATCTTCAAGGAAAAGACGTATTCGCAGGCGGACTTCACGAACCAGTTTCCGTCCCTTGTTGCAGACATGGATCCCGAAAAAGTGTTCATCCAGGCCGATCAGAAAGTGTCCTATGACCGGCTTGTCGAAATGATGGTGTTTTTGCAGAATCAGGGTCATGAAAAAATAGGATTGGTTTTTGAGGATCAATAGTTTTGCAAGAGAAAAAAAAATTTCGGAAAAAATACTATTCCTATTTCTTAAAATCAGGTCTGATCATTTCGTGTACGATCCACCTGTTGATGGTGGGGAGTTTGTTCGGAATGAATGCTCTTTTTTTCGACAAGCAAGAGGAAGAGGAATCGAATGAGTTCGAGATGCTTGAACAGCAGTCGATCGAGATTAACGCGCTGTCTGCAGAGGAGGTACGGGCTCTCATTGCTGCTCTTGAAAGAAAAGAAGCCGGGTCCGGCGTTGGAGAGACACAATCAGATGGAGGTGGGGGAAAATCCGCAGGTGTTGAAGAACAGGTACCTCTTTCTAAAAAAGACCAGAATGATGAAACAGCTGCCATCCTGCCTCCAGAAACGGAACAGACCCAGGCAAATGATCTGCCTCAGCAATTGGAAGAGCCTTTATCCACAGCGGCAGAAACTTCGGTTGAGGAAACCGAACCTGAAAACGAAAGCATTGAAGAACCAATTGCAGAACCCGAACCAACTCCTGAACTCAAGCCTGAACCTGAACCGTTGGTGGAAGCCGCACCT
>FUWD013022996.1_pt1 | contig 11817 bp, 10 predicted proteins | sample 1063281 | NCBI WGS metagenome assembly FUWD01 (sample SAMEA79048168, study PRJEB19326) | metagenome | biome: marine
GTCTGCTCGACTTCGCTATCGAACTTCGCCCACTTACAAACCTGAAATCTGCATCATCAAGCAGCGACGAACAACTAGAAAGCCGAATTGAACGAAGATCGGGATCTCACATGGAAACAGTCTCTGCTCGGCGCCGAACCGGCACAATGCGTTCCGGTAGAATCGTCCGATCCACTCTATATTCTCTACACATCCGGTACTACAGGCCAGCCGAAGGGTATCGTGCGCGACAACGGCGGCCACATGGTTGCCATGAAATGGTCGATGGAAAACGTCTATAACGTCAAACCCGGTGAAGTTTACTGGGCCGCCAGCGACGTGGGATGGGTCGTAGGCCACTCATACATCGTCTATGCCCCGCTGCTTCATGGGTGCACCACACTTATCTTCGAAGGTAAACCGGTCGGCACTCCCGATCCGGGAACATTCTGGCGAATCGTGAACGAATACAGCGTCGCGGTGCTCTTTACCGCCCCAACCGCCTTCAGGGCCATCAAAAAAGAGGATCCGAAAGGCATGTTTATGAAAAAATACGACCTTTCCAGCCTGCGTACGCTCTTTCTTGCCGGTGAACGCGCCGATCCCGATACCGTCAAATGGGCTGAGGAAAAGCTGCAGGTACCGGTAATCGACCACTGGTGGCAAACCGAAACCGGCTGGGCAATCGCCGCAAACTGCCAGGGCATCGAACCCGGCCCTGTAAAATACGGATCGGCTTCAAGAGCGGTTCCCGGTTACAATGTGCAGGTAATCAATCAGGATATGGAACAGCTTCCAGCAGGACAAATGGGAGACATTGTCATCAAACTGCCTCTTCCGCCCGGCACCATGCTGAGCCTCTGGAAAGCCGACATCCGGTTTATCGAAAGTTATATGACAAGCTTTCCCGGATATTATCAGACCAGCGACGCCGGTTTTATCGACGAAGACGGCTATATTCACATCATGTCACGCACTGACGACATCATCAATGTTGCCGGCCATCGCCTCTCAACCGGCTCTATCGAAGCGGCTCTCTGCGAGCACCCGGACGTTGCCGAAAGCGCCGTTATCGGTGTCCACGACGACCTCAAGGGTCAGGTCCCGCTTGGGTTCCTGGTACTGAAAGCCAATGTCGATACTCCGGAAACCCAGATCGTCAAACATGTGATCGAGTACGTTCGGGAGAACATCGGACCTGTAGCATCATTCAAGAATGCGGTTATCGTCAATCGGCTGCCGAAAACCCGTTCAGGCAAGATTCTTCGCGGCACCATGCGAAAAATCGCCAACAGCGAGGAGTATGCCATGCCGGCGACAATCGACGATCCGGCAATTCTCGACGAAATAAGGGAGGCGCTGCAAACCATCGGTTATGCAGTAAAAAGCCGTCCCGTAACAAAGGAAGCATGATCAGGAAAATCGACCATATCGCCATAGCTGTCCAGAACCTTGAAAGCGCACTCGAAACGTTCATGAACGTACTTGGGTGCGCCCCCGGGGATATCACCATTGAAGAGGTGCCATCGGAAAAGGTAAGGGTTGCGTTCATTCCGGTGGGTGACACAAAAATCGAACTGCTCCAGCCGCTCTCCGACGACAGCCCCATTTCGAAATTTCTGCAGAAAAACGGGGACGGCATGCACCATATCGCGCTGCAGACAGACAATATCGAAGAGGAAACGGCACGGCTCGCTTCGGTAAACCTCAGTACGCTTGGTGCCCCGAAAGAGGGGGCCGGAGGAAAACGCATTGTGTTTCTTCATCCGAAAGAGACCAACAGAGTCCTGCTGGAATTCACACAGAAACATTCTTGACCAATCCTGGATAACGTTTACTGCCAACTGTGAAACATTTTTATCTGCCTTTCGAGAAGAGAGCCGGTTTCAGCTGCTCACATGAAGCTGTGGAAGCATTGAGCGAATACGAAAAATATCAGCTCTCCTTTCATCCTGAACGTCCTAAATATCTCGATTATCTCACCATTTTCGAAAGACCCGAAGAGTGTCTTTCGAACGATGAACATGGCAGCTGTGTCATCCAGACTCACAGAGCATCGCTTGGAACCGGAGAAAACCTGATTCCCGTCATGCTCATCGGTCAGCAGTCCGGTCCGACGTCCGACTTTTCCCTTATGAAAAAACTCATGAAGGAGCCGGGAAACATCAGTCGCTGGAACCACGGCATGCCTACTCCGGCAGCTTTTCAGAAAGCTATCGATGCCATTCGGCTTGCTGAAAAGGAAAACCGCATTGTCATAACCGTTATCGACACGGCCGGAGCGGACCCCACAGAAGAATCGGAAGCCGGCGGTATTGCATGGAAAATCGGGCGATGCATGAAAGCTCTTGCCGAAGCGCAGGTGCCTACCCTTTCGGTAATCATCAACCGCGGATGCAGCGGCGGTGCGATTGCCCTGACCGGATGCGATGTCGTGCTCGCCATGGAATACGCGACCTATCTGGTCATCTCTCCGGAGGCATGCTCATCGATTCTGTTCCATACAAGGGAAAAAGCCAATCTTGCCGCAGAAATATCACAGATAACAGCAAAAGAAGGAGTGAAAAACGGCATCATCGACGATCTTATTCTCGAAACGCAAGGGCCTGCCCACCGCTTCAGGGAAGCCGCCATGAACTCTTTCAGAACCTCCCTAACGACATGGATCGGGAAGCTGCACGCATCCGGTTTCGACAGGGTTTTCGAAACAAGAGTGCAACGCTGGGAAAAAATCGGACAATGGAGCACCATCAGCGAAAACGAAATCCTTGCCTTTGAAAAGCCGGTTTCCTTCTTTATCCCGAAACCGGAAAAAGGGCTTTTCATTGCCCGCCATAAAAATGTACGGACAACGAAGGAAAAAATATTGTTGACCCGGTACTCTATTCGAAGCTGCTGTCGGACAATTTTGTCTGCTCCTCCTGCGGGTACCGGTACGTACGTCTTACAGCTCACGACTATATCGATCTGGTGCTCGACCGGGACTCTTTCTCCGAACATCCCGAGACCCGATATATCGTCGACCGGGATATTCTCGGTTTTCCGGACTATCCGCATAAAATAGAAGCGGCCCGCCATAAAACCGGTGCAGCCTCGTCATTCATTACCGGAAACGGGACCATCGAAGGAGAGTCGGTTGTATTCTGTGCCACAAATTTCAATTTTCTCGGAGGCTCCTTCTGCATGTCAACCGGTGAAAAAATCTGGCGGGCGGCAAAATTAGCAATAGAGGGCAAAAAGCCGCTCATTATCCAGGCAACAGGAGGAGGCGCAAGAATGCATGAGGGGTGTTCATCTATGGTCAGTATACCAAAGCTTCATGTCGCGGTTTCCAGTGTTGAAAAAGCCGGCCTCCCGGTTATCACCATCGTTACCGACCCGACTCTCGGAGGTGTAGCTATCGGCGTTGCATCGAGAGGGTTCAGAATTTTCGAACATAATGCAGCAAACATAGGCTTTTCAGGAAAACGGGTGATCGAACAGTATACCGGTCACAAAACATCCAAAGAATTTCAGACAACCTCATGGCTGCAGCAGAAAGGATTTGTGGATAAAACCGCCCTTCCGACAGCACTCAGGCATGAAATAGCCACGATCCTCAGAATGCATGCCGCACCGCAGTTCAATGCAATTCCATGAGAACATGCCATCTTATCACGAAATGACACCATCCACCAACAAACAGCTCTTTCAGGAGTTTCCATCCGTCGATTGGAACACCTGGAAAGCAAAAGCCATATCCGATCTGCGCGATACACCCTATGAACGGATCATGTGGAATACTCCGGACGGATTTACCCTCGAACCCTGGTATGCATCAGGCAATGCGGTAACTCTGCCGGGTCAACAGGAACCGGAACAACGCAACATCTGGAGAAACTGCCGCAGAATAAAGGTTTCGGACACCGGAAAGGCAAATCGTGAAGCTCTGGACTGCCTTCTTTCACAGGAGGTGACCGCACTGGAGTTTCATCTGGGTGCTCCGCAGCTCTGCCAGAATCAAAGTCTCTTCGAGCTGCTGCAGGGCATAAATATTCCGGCGGCTGCGATATACTTTTCAGGAGCAGTCACCGATCAGGTATCGTTGCTTGAAACCCTTGCGACTATGCCGGGATTCATCGAGAACAGCGGAGGACTCCTTTCGGAAACTCCCGTAACCATGCAAGAAAAGGAAAACCGCCTTTTCAGCGCTGCAGATGCCATGCCCGGCTTTCGTTTTCTTGCCGTCGATACCGTTCCCTGGCACGAACAGGGAGCGACACCTTCGCAGGAAATCGCGCTCGCGCTGGCCGCGGCAAGCGATATCCTCAACCGATTTACCTCCGCAGACATAGAGCCCGACCGGATTGTCGGAGCCATGGAAATCATTATGGCTGCAGGGTCAAGCCATTTCACCGAACTTGCCAAACCCAGAGCGCTAAAAAAACTTTTTCGGCATATAGCCACGGCTTACGGTGCAGAAAAACGTTATTTCCCCGGCTTTTCGCCAGAACATCGCCAAGGAACCTGTCACTGCTCGACCCGTTCACCAATATTCTGAGACAGACGACCGAAACTGTTTCGGCGGTTCTCGGGGGTTACGACACCCTGCAGATAACTCCTTTTGACGGTGGTCTTTCCGTTTCGGAGAACGATGCCGAACGGATCTCGGGCAATATTCACCTTATCCTCAAGGAGGAATCCTGTCTCCACCGTGTCGCCGATCCTGCAGCCGGCTCGTATTACCTTGAAACCCTGACAGCTGAACTGGCACAGTCCGCATGGAACTTTTTCCTTGACCTTGAAGCTGCGGGAGGCCTTGCCTCAGCCATACAATGCGGTCTGGTAAAACAGAAAATCACCGAAGGAAACGCGGCAAAAAGAAAAACTCTGGAGAACCGGAAAAAAACCCTCATCGGCGTTAACCGTTACCCATGGCCGCTCACGCCGATTCAGGAAAAGAACATCGTGGCTCTGCAGCAAGCCATACTGTCAGCACCCGATGGGAGCGAAACCGCCGGGTTCGAACGTCTTCGCCTGAAAGCCGAAACCCGACGCATCACTTCAGGCTATCAGCCATCCGTCTTTATCTGGATTTCCGGAGATCCGGGCATCAGTTTCAGGCAGGCCGCTTTTGCGGATGACTTTTTCCGTTGCGGAGGCTTTGCAGTCACGGGGATCACCCAGCTTGATCCCGAAGAAAAATCCTGTACGAAAGCGCTGGAAAACAATCCGGACATCGTTGTGCTCTGCATTGCCGAAAAAGATCCGGTGCCGACAGCAGAAACCATCTGTCGCGCCCTTTGCGCCATTAAACCGGGCATCATACCGGTCATGGCCGGCAAACCTCCAGAACAAAAGGAACGGCTCCTTACGGCAGGACTCGACAGTTTTATCCATACCGGTGTCAATGTCCTTGAAATGCTGCAATCGTATCACCTTAAAACCGGAGTACAATGAGACCGGACTTTTCTGAAATCGACATTTTTTCTCTCCCTGAAGGAACGCACTCTGCTGCAGATACGCCTATACAGGAAAACTGGACAACGGCTGAAGGTATCGGCATCCGCTCACGCTATACGGCACGCGACATTGAAAAAGCCGATCACCTCCACTTCGCTCCGGGTTTTCCTCCATACGCAGGCGGTCCATACACCACCATGTACACCACGAGACCCTGGACGATCCGCCAGTATGCCGGTTTTTCGACTGCAGAAGAATCTAATGCGTTTTACCGCAAAAATCTTGCCGCAGGCCAGAAGGGGCTCTCGGTTGCTTTCGACCTTCCGACGCACCGGGGCTACGATTCGGATCATGAAAGGGTAATCGGCGACGTCGGAAAGGCTGGGGTTGCCGTCGATTCGGTAGAGGATATGAAAATTCTCTTCGATCGCATTCCTCTCGACGACATCTCGGTTTCGATGACCATGAACGGAGCGGTGCTCCCGGTCATGGCATTTTACATCGTTGCAGCCGAAGAACAGGGGGTTCCTGTCGAAAAACTTAGCGGCACTATCCAGAACGACATTCTCAAAGAGTTCATGGTGCGAAACACCTACATCTATCCGCCAGAACCCTCGATGCGCATTATCGGAGATATTTTCCGCTACACCAGCGCCAGGATGCCGAAATTCAATTCGATCAGCATTTCCGGATACCACATGCAGGAAGCCGGAGCCACCGCAGACCTTGAACTTGCCTACACGCTCGCTGACGGTCTCGAATACATCCGTACCGGTCTGAAGTCCGGCCTTGACATCGACAGCTTTGCTCCCCGTCTCTCCTTTTTCTGGGCTGTCGGCATGAACTATTTCATGGAAATCGCCAAACTGCGTGCGGCAAGAATGCTCTGGGCGAAAATCGTAAGCGGCTTCAATCCGAAAAATCCGAAATCGCTGATGCTGCGCTCACACTGTCAGACATCCGGATGGAGCCTGACGGAACAGGATCCTTACAACAACATTGCCCGAACCTGCATCGAAGCGCTTGCCGCCACACTCGGCCATACGCAATCGCTGCACACCAACGCGCTTGATGAAGCTATAGCCCTTCCCTCTCCCTTCTCCGCCAGGATCGCCCGAAACACGCAGCTCTACCTGCAGGAAGAGACCGACATCACCAGATGTATCGACCCCTGGGCGGGTTCTCACTATGTCGAATATCTCACCGGAGAGCTTGCTGAGAAAACATGGAAAATCATCAGTGAGATCGAAGAGGCGGGAGGCATGGTCAAGGCTATCGAACAGGGACTGCCGAAACTGCGCATAGAGGAGGCAGCAACCCGAAAACAGGCCCGCATCGACTGTGGAGAGGATATTATCGTAGGCGTAAACGGCTATACCACCAGCAGCAGTACCGATATCGATCTTCTCGAAGTGGACAACACCATGGTGCTCCAGCAGCAGGTCGACCGCCTTAAACGGATCAGAGCCGAAAGAAACAGCGAGGAAACCGTTTCAGCCTTGCTGGCAATCGAGAACTGTGCCGAAAACGGCACAGGAAACCTGCTCGAACTGGCCGTCGATGCAGCCCGAAAGCGGGCTACCCTCGGCGAAATTTCATCAGCCTGCGAAAAGGTGTTTGGCCGGTACCGTTCCACCATCAGGCTCAATACCAACGTTTACCGCTCACAGATGCAGCATAACAGGCTATTTCAGGAAGCGCAGGAACTTGCCGACCGGTTCGCATCGCTTGAAGGGCGGAGACCGAGAATCATGGTTGCCAAGGTCGGTCAGGACGGCCATGACCGGGGAGCCAAGGTAATCTCTGCAGGATTTGCCGACATAGGGTTCGATGTGGATATCAGCCCGCTCTTCCAGACACCTGAAGAGGTTGTCCGGCAGGCGCTCGACAACGACGTGCACCTTATCGGCATCTCAAGCCTCGCCGCAGGCCATAAAACACTGATTCCAAAAATCATTGCGTCACTCAGGGATGCGCACCGCGAGGATATTCTTGTCGTAGCCGGCGGCATCATTCCTGAACGCGACCATGCGTTCCTTTACCAGCAGGGAGTGGCGGGCATCTTCGGGCCGGGTACCGTTATTGCCGATGCTGCGGTGAAGATACTCAAGCTGCTGCTCGCAAAATTCGAACATGAGTAGCAGGCCGAAAATCCATGCAGAAATCAGTGAAACCCTACGAACCAGGCATAGACGAGATGGTAGCCGGTATCCTCGGTGGAGACCGGCAGATGCTGAGCCGCGCCATAACCCTCATCGAATCGTCGAGAAAGGAACATGAAACCAAAGCTCACGATATCCTTGACCGGTGCCTCGCCGTAAAAAAAGAGACCATCCGCATAGGCATTACCGGCTCGCCCGGAGCCGGTAAAAGCACCTTTATCGAAACACTTGGAGAGACAATCATCAACGAAGGACACCGGCTCGCCGTACTTGCCATCGACCCGAGCAGCAGCCGCTCAAGAGGCAGCATCCTTGGCGACAAGGCCCGTATGGAGAAGCTTGCGACCCGCAGTGAAGCCTTTATCCGTCCCACCGCCTCTTCGGGACATCTGGGAGGGACGTCGCCGAAAACCCATGAAGCCATAGTACTGTGCGAATCAGCGGGTTTCGATGTCATTCTGGTAGAAACCGTCGGGGTCGGCCAGTCAGAAATCATGATCGACTCAATGGTGGATTTTATCCTGCTGCTCATGCTTCCGGGATCGGGCGATGAGCTTCAGGGCATCAAGCGAGGCATCATGGAGATCGCCGACGCGATAGCCATCACGAAAGCCGACGGCGATCAGGGGGCACTGGCCAATGTATCGAAAGCCGATTTTGCGGCGGCACTCCACATGCTTCCTCCGAAACACTCCTTCCATGAACGCAAGGTCTTTTTAACCTCAGCCATCACCGGAACAGGCATAACCGATGTCTGGCAGGAGATTCAGGGCACAGTAGCCGCCATGCGGAACCGGGGTATTCTGCAGGAGCGTCGTCAGGAACAACTTAAACAGCTTCTCCACACAGTGCTTGACGGCATGCTCAAAGCACGTTTTTTCAGTGATCCCGACGTTCAGGGCGTACAGCCCGGAATAGAACGGCAGGTACTTGCAGGAACCCTCAGTCCATTCAGCGGAGCGAAATCGCTGCTGGACGCTTTTCATCGAACGTAATGACGGCAACAGCCCTTTAAGGGCGGATTAACCCTGCTCTTCGATAAATTCCTTTTCGTCACTCTTAACGATCAGTACCGGGCAGTTGGCCTTGCGGACCACGGTTTCAGCAACGCTTCCCATAATCAGGCGGCTGAGCCCCTTCTTGCCATGAGAGCCCATAATAACAAGGTTCACATCAAGTTCAGCGGTTTTTTCAAGAATAACATCCGCCGGATTACCGATCTCGACCGAACTCTCAACTTTCAGACCTTCAGCCAGCAGCTCGTTCTTCAGAACATCGAGATCCTCCTCTGCGGCTTTTTCGTAGATCCTCTTCAAGAGGTATGTAGTTCAGAGAAAGATCGACCGCCATAGGCCTTGGTTCGACAACATTGAGCAGAAAAATCGAAGCGCCCATGCTGACGGCAAATTCATGCGCATAGCGTACTGCCTTGCGCGATGCATCGGAAAAGTCAACCGGGCAGAGAATGGTACGGATTTTGAACATGGCTGTTTTGGTTTAGGATTCTTTTGTCGAAGCTCCCTTTTCCACAAACGGACGGAGAAGGTCTATCGGTACAGGGAAAAGAATGGTGGAATTGTTCTCTCCGGCAATATCCTGGAGGGTCTGCAGATAACGAAGCTGCAGCGCCGCAGGAGTGGCGGAAATGATCGCCGCAGCTTCGGAAAGACGCTGCGAAGCCTGGAATTCGCCTTCGGCATTGATGATTTTCGAACGGCGCTCCCGCTCGGCTTCGGCCTGCTTGGCCATAGCCCTGCGCATCTCCTCCGGAAGGTCGATCTCCTTGACTTCGACCTTGCTGACCTTCACGCCCCATGGTTCGGTGTCCTTGTCGAGAATGGTCTGAATACGTTCATTGATCTCATCCCTTTCGGCAAGCAGGTTGTCAAGCTCGCCCTGGCCGCAGACGCTGCGCAGCGTAGTCTGGGCGAGCTGTGAGGTCGCAAAATGAAAATCCTCGACATCGATGATGGATTTGATGGGATCGAGAACCCTGAAATAGACAACCGCACTCACCTTGACGGAAACGTTGTCACGGGTTATGATGTCCTGCGGAGGCACATCGAGCGTAACGGTACGCAGATCGACACGCACCATCTTGTCGATGCCGGGAATGAGAATGATCATTCCGGGACCTTTTGCGCCAAGCAGCCTCCCGAGCCGAAAAACGACCGCACGCTCATACTCCCGCAGTATCTTGACCGACGAGCCAAGAAAAACCGCGACAAGAACAAGTATTGTAAGAATATTCATTGTCAGCATATCGCTACTCCTCTGTTTTTGTTACCTGTAATTGAAGCCCTGTAATACCTGTCACCCTTATCGAAGTTCCTTCCGGCAGCTTTTCACCTGCGACTGCCTCCCACAGCTCTCCATGCACAAAAACCTTGCCTGCAGAAACGCCTTCGATCTGTCGCACGACCCTGCCCGACTCTCCCAGAAGGCCCTCCTGTCCGCTCAACTGTCGGGCAGAGGAGGAACTCAGGACAACCCTGACGATAGCACCGGCCGCAACTGCAAAAACAACAAATACAGGAAGAAAAACAAACAGGGAAAGTTCTGTTCCGGAACCCGGAGTGCCGAAAAGCATAAGCGAACCGGCAAAAAGAGCAATGAGGCCCGCAATGGCAAGAACGCCTCCGCTGGTTACGAACAGCTCGAGACCGAGAAAAAGCACCCCAAGCGCAAGGAGAAGCGCCCCGGTGATGCTTACCGGAAGCATCTGCATTGCGTAAAGCCCGAGAAGCAGCGAAACCGCTCCGGCAACACCGGGAAAAATCGCTCCTGGATTGGCGAGTTCGAAGTAAAGCCCTACAATACCTGCAAGAAACAGTATATAGGCAATGTTCGGATCGGCAATCCTCATAAGAACCTGTTCCTGAAAGGCAGGTTCAATCAGGCTCAACCGAGCCCGCGCCGTTTCAAGTACCAGCTCCCGGCCCCCGATTTTCACCCTTTTTCCGTCAATCTCCCTGAGCAGCATGGACGGAGTTGCGGCAATCAGATCGATCACGCCGATCCGAATCGCTTCCTGCGCACTTGAAGCCCTGCTCTGGCGTACCGACTGCTCTGCCCATTCCGGGTTCCTGCCTCGCAACTCCGCCAGACTTCTGGCATAAGCGGCGAGATCACTTGCGGCTTTTTTACTCATAACATCACCATCTTTATCACCACCACCCATGCCTGCCGGATGGGCCGCCCCGATCCCGGTGCCGGGCGACATGGCAGCAACATGTGCCGAAAGCATCAGAAGAGCCCCGGCTGAAGCGGCCTGGGCACCGGAAGGCGAGACATAGACAATGACGGGGATTTTTGAAGCCAGTACATCCTGCACCATCAGGCGCAGGGAGCTTACCAGACCTCCGGGAGTATCGAGCTCCACCAGCAGCGCCGCTGACCCGTCAGCATGGGCCTGCTCGAGCGCGCGTGAAAAATACTGTGCGCTGGCAGGATTTACCGATCCCGAAAGCACGATACGCGAAACAGTAACCTGCCCCGCCGCATACCCCTGCCCGGAGAGAAGGGACACAAACATAAGTATGAACAGGAATGCCGCACACCTGCGGCCATACGCGAAGCTTGCCATGGACAGGTCTATTCGGTGAAAACATGCATCTGCTATCAATATAATGAAATAAACCATGCTCATCGTTCCCGCTAAACCGATATGCGCCGGGAAGCGCAAGATTGCTCGCCAAATGACATCAAACAAAAAGGACGCACCTGCAGCAGTTGCGCCCGACGAAACTAATGCATATGTTTCGTTGTTTTTTCTCTCGATAACGATGAACGCATATTTCTGAATAAACAACCATATAATTATCCATGTACTTCGATCCTTTATACTTCGTCTTTGCGCTCCCGCCCATGCTGCTTGGCTTGTGGGCCCAATTCAGGGTTAAATCAGCGTTCAATAAATATTCGCAGGTGCGCACCAACTCAGGCATCAACGGTGCGCAGGCAGCACGGAAACTGCTTGAACGTGGCGGTCTGGGAAACGTAACGGTAGAAGCGACACACGGAATGCTTTCAGACCATTACGACCCTCGTCATAAAGCGCTTCGGCTGAGCGAAGAGGTGTACAATCTGCCAAGTATCGCATCGGTCGGCGTAGCGGCCCACGAAGCGGGGCATGCCCTGCAGGATAAAACCGGTTATTTGCCCCTGCAGATCCGCTCGATCATGGTTCCTGCGGTATCCATCGGCAGCAACATGGGCCCGATCATCTTCATGG
>FUWD013258356.1_pt2 | contig 11812 bp, 13 predicted proteins | sample 1063281 | NCBI WGS metagenome assembly FUWD01 (sample SAMEA79048168, study PRJEB19326) | metagenome | biome: marine
GGTTTAAATCATGACCAGAACCTACTGCTCCTCCATCTGTAAAATTATAAAAACTTTGATATTCTTGAAATGTTGATGGAAAAGAATTTATATCTGTGTTACCAAGAGATGCAGGGGAAATATCCAATAGAGTATTGTCTGCTGGATCTAAATGTGCAGACCATGCTATCACCAAAGCAAAATTCCATTTATAAGGATCCTCTATTCCATTAGATGAAGAATTTTGAATGTATTCAGGAGGACCTGGATTGTTGTATATATAACTATCAAAACCATCATTTAAGATTGTTAAATCCTCTGTTTTTAAAGAAAAAGGAGTTACTTGTCCCCATTCAGGAGAAAGAAAATCTGGAGTTTCTAATGGATAAACGTTTCCACTTTGATCTATATAAACATCAAAAGCTAAGGGTTGCCATTTATTAGGGTTAATAGTAGAATTATCCTCATATAAATCTAATACTAATGGATCATTTTGAGAAACATAATATTGATTTTCATAGTTATTCTGTTCATTTGAACCATCTTGTAATCCAAAACTTATTATTTCTTGTGCCATATAATTACCTAGCGCAGCAAAAGAATTATTGCTGTAATCTACAGTTGTTATATTTTCATCATAACCATACGAACTAAATAGATTTGTAAAGCTTTCTAACGTATTATTTGCATTTGGCGAGTTTGTAAATCTATGTGTCAAAAGTCTATACATAGCATAACTCATTACTTCATGAATTGCATTATCAATTTCGGAGGGGGTTGAAATACCATTAAAAGTACATTCATAACCTCCAAAAGATTTCCCTAAAAATACAGTTTCAGCACTATCATTAAAAATTGCCCAAGTATCATACATTATTAGGGAACTATGAAATAAATTTCTAGCATGTACTGTTGGTCTAGCAAAATCATTTCTAATAGCTTCTAGAAGTTCTTCATTCCAATCCCTGGCTACAGAATTTTGGGCTTCTACAGGAGCTGAGTAAAATAAAAAAAGAAATAATATGATAGAAAAATATTTCAATAAAAATAATTTATCTGTAAATGTAAAATAATATATAGAATATCATCTTTATTATGAAGAAAAACATATTGGTATTTCATAAGATTATACTATTTAATGTTATTAGGTGTTAAAGTGTAAGTACATTTGCAAAAAATTTATTTTATGTCAAAACAATTTTCTGATTTAGGAATTAATAAGGAGCTCCAAGCTCGATTAAAAGATATTGACATTGTTGAACCAACAGAGGTTCAAAAGAAAGTAATTCCATTTATTCTTCAAAGAAAGAAAGATTTAGTTGCGTTGGCTAAAACAGGAACAGGTAAAACCGCAGCTTTTGGTTTACCATTACTGCAACTAATTAATACTGAAAAAAATACTATTCAAGTAATAATATTAGCACCTACAAGAGAGCTTGGGCAACAGATTCATGCTAATTTAAATTTATATGCATCATACAATCCAGAAATCTCAGTTATTGGTCTTTTTGGAGGAACAACTATTAAATCTCAATTAGAAGTATTAAAAAGAACTGTTCATATAATAGTAGCAACACCTGGGAGATTATTAGATTTAATAGATCGTAAATCTATAGATGTTACTAATACCTCATATTTGGTGTTAGATGAAGCTGATGAAATGGTAGGTGCATTACACGCTGAAGTAGAAAACATATTTAAAGAAGTTCCTAAAACTTCTAGAATTTTAATGTTTACAGCAACCATGCCTGGAAAAATTAAACAATTGGTTCAAAATTATCTTTCAAAAAATGTATCAACTATAGAAGCTGATATGTCTACTGTTGGCCATCAAGGAATAACACACCAATATTCTGTTGTAGAACCTATAGAAAAACTAGATATTTTACTTCATTTTTTATATGCTCGTGAAGGAGAAAAAGGAATTATTTTTGTAAAACCAAAGCTGCAGTTAATAAATTAGGTAAGAACTTAGCGAAAAATAAATTTTCCTCTGGCACGTTGCACGGAAGTTTAAGTCAGGGAATTAGAGATCGAGTAATGGGTCAGTTTAGAGAGGGCCACATTAATGTGCTAGTAGCTACAGATTTAGCAGCCAGAGGATTAGATGTGAAAAATCTTTCTTATGTTATTAATTATCATTTGCCAGATACTTATGAGGCTTATGTTCATAGAAGTGGTAGAACAGCTAGAGCAGGAGAGAAGGGGCTTTCTTTAACGATACTCCAAAAAGAAGAAATTTTAGATATTACAGATTTTGAAAATGAATTAGGAATTAAATTTACTGAAGTTAAAAAAGCTGATTCTGGAAGTATTGAAGAAAATAATACATTATTATGGGCTAGAAAAATTTTTAAAACAAAACCTAACCGAACAGTTAGTGATGATTTTAAATCTAAAGTTAAAACGATTTTTCATCATTTAACTAAAGAAGAATTAATTGAAAAAATATTGGCTAACCATTTAAACCATTTAGCACAAACAGGTAGTAGTAAATCAAATTTCGAAAAAATTCTTAAAAAGGATAGAAAGTAAATTTTATGGCAAATAGTATCAGAGATCAAGAAGCTATCTTAGCAAAGTTAAATATCTATGAGTTAAATCCTATGCAGGAGCAGGCTATTAAAGTTATAAAAGAGAATACCAATATAATTTTATTATCTCCTACTGGAACTGGAAAAACACTAGCTTTTTCTCTACCGCTTATAAATTCATTAGACCCTACCTCTAAAGAAATTCAAGCTTTAATATTGGTTCCATCTAGAGAATTAGCCAATACAAATTGAACAAGTAATTAGATCTATGGGTTCTGGGTATAAAGTAAACGCTGTGTATGGAGGTAGACCTATGTCTAAAGACAAAATAGAACTGAAACACACACCTGCTATTTTAATAGGAACACCAGGCAGAGTCGCAGATCATTTTAGCAATGACCGCTTTTCAAAAAAATATATTAAAACAATCATACTAGATGAATTTGACAAATCATTAGAAGTAGGTTTCGAATATGAAATGAGAGGTATAATAAATGAATTGCCAAGTATAAATAAGCGAATACTAACCTCTGCGACACAGGGTGTTGAAATTCCAGATTTTGTAGGATTAGACAGTCCAGAAACTATAAATTATCTAGGAAAATCTGTCTCAAAATTAAAAGTTAAAACAGTTATTTCTCCAGCAAAAAATAAGTTAAATACATTATTACATTTATTAAATCATATTGGCAATCATCAAGGAATTATCTTTTGTAACCTTAAAGACAGTATTCAAAAGGTTAGCTCATTTTTAGAAAGTAAAAATATGAGTCATGGATGTTTTAATGGGGGAATGGAACAAAAAGATAGAGAACGGTCATTAATTAAATTTAGAAATGGTACCAATCAAATTCTAATTGCTACAGATTTAGCAGCAAGAGGAATAGATATTCCAGAAATGAAATATATTATTCATTTTCAACTTCCATTATCTAAAGAAGAATTTACACATAGAAACGGAAGAACTGCAAGAGTTTCAACAAAAGGAATTGCATACGTTTTAAAATGGAAAGAAGAACGATTGCCCGAGTTTATTGGTACGCCACCTGTAGAAGATATTAGTAAGCAATCTATAAGAAAATCTGTGTTTTGGGAAACTTTGTTTATTTCTGGAGGAAGAAAAGATAAAATCTCAAAAGGAGATATTGCAGGAATGTTTTTTAAATTAGGAAAACTAACAAAAGATCAACTAGGTATTATAGAATTGAAACAAGATTGTGCATTTGTTGCGGTCCCAGCAACCATAGCTAGTCATTTGGCAGAAAACTTAAACAATACAAGATTAAAAAAGAAAAAAGTACGAGTTACTAGAATATAACAATGTAATAATAGACATAGATAAATGTATTTAAATATTTTACCCTAGTAATTTAGTTTTTTAGATTTTTTTATTCTTAAAAAAAACTTACATTTACAGTGTTAGTAAAATTGATATTATATATAATTATTCCTCTATTATAATTAATTCTTTATTTTCTAATCATTCAATAATAGTTCATTAATAATAATATAAGATATCGAAAATCCAAAATTTTCTAGAGACTTTAAACCAGAATTCTCTAAGACATTAAGAAAACGTGTTAATCATTATTTTAAATCTAATAATATTAATAGAAATGCTAATGCCAAGATGAAAGTCAAAACAATTTTTATGTTGTTGTTGTTTTTTACACCACTACTAATTCTTTCTTCAGGATTAGTTGATTCTTCTAGGTTATTATTTTCACTTTATATTACTAGTGGATTTGGAATGGCTGGAATTGGAATGGGTGTTATGCATGATGCAATTCATGGATCTTATTCAAAAAATAAAAAAATCAATACTCTTTTAGGGTATTCTTTCGATCTTATTGGCGGAAGTTCTACTGTATGGAAAATTCAACATAATATTTTACATCACACTTATACTAACATAGACCAATCTGATGATGACTTAAATGCACCGTTTTTTCTCAGATTTTCACCTCACGCAAAACATTATTGGGTGCACAAGTTTCAGCATATCTATATATGGTTTTTCTATTCTATTTCAACAATTTCTTGGATAACCTCTAAAGATTTTGTTAGGTTAAAGCGTTATAAAAATATGGGGTATTTTGATAAAAAAAATGAATACAAACTATCTTTGTTGGCTTTAATAGGCTGGAAGTTATTATACTATTCTTATGCGTTAATTCTTCCTATGATTATACTTCCTTTTTCTTGGAATTTAATACTTTTTGCTTTTTTATGCATGCATTTTGTAACTGGTTTTTTAGTTAGTATAATTTTTCAAATTGCTCATATAATGCCTTCTACAGAATTTCCTTTACCAAATAAAAATGGAGAAATGAAAGAATGTTGGTATGGACATCAATTGGCAACTACAACTAACTTTTCGCCAAATAATAAATTTTTATATTGGCTTATAGGGGGCTTAAATTATCAAGTAGAACACCATTTATTGCCAGATGTCTGTCATGTTCATTATAAAGGTATATCAAAAATTGTAGCAGAAACTGCAGGAGAATTTGGAATGAAGTATCATGTGAAAAAATCTTTACTACATGCAATTTCAGATCATATAAAAATGCTAAAATCATTAGGTAATAATAAATAATTTTTTTTTTAATTAAAGTAAATAGATATCTTTGAAATTAATTAAAACACATTTTAAGTAAGGAATGGCAAAATCTCAACAAACTTTTAATAAAAGTGAAAAAGAAAAAAAACGTTTAAAGAAACGTGAAGATAAACGTAAAAAAATGGAAGCTCGTAGAGCGGAAATTAAAGAGAACGGAAGTAAAGGGATAGAATTTGCCTATGTAGATCATAATGGTAATTTAACCGATACTCCTCCAGACCCTTCATTAAAAGTAAAAATTAAAGCCAAGAACATAGAAATTAGTGTTCCAAAAATGACAGACGCCGATAAGGTAGACCCTGTTAGAAATGGTAAAGTTTCATTCTTTGATTCTTCCAAAGGATTTGGATTTATTATAGATACAGAAAACCAAGAGAAATATTTCACCCATGTTAGTGGAATTATAGATCAAATAGCTGAAAACGATAAAGTAACTTTTGAGTTAGAAAAAGGCATGAAAGGAATGAATGCAGTTAAAGTTACCTTAAAAAAATAACTTATATTAAAATATATCAAGGCTGTAAATTAACTATTTACAGCTTTTTTTTTGTAAAAATTTTATTTTTAAATTACAGAAAAAAAATTATACCCTAAATATGAAAAAAATTCACCTATTTCTATTCTTACTAATTAGTTTAATTAGTTGTAAGAATGAATACTCCAAAAACAATTCAGAAACAAAACTATATTTAAATGGCGACATTATCACCATGCGGGGTAATTCTCCTGAATATAAAGAAGCTATTATTGTAAAAGATAAGGCAATTCAATTTGTGGGGTCTAAAGAAGAGGCTATAAAATTTGTTGGCAATAATTTTAAAGTTATAGACCTTAAAGGGAATACACTTTTACCAGGTTTTATTGATGGTCATGCACATTTTGCATCTTTTTCTGCTCAGGCAATAGGAGCAAAAATATTACCTCCTCCAGATGCAGGTGCTAAAGATATTCCATCACTTATTGAAATTTTAAAAAAATGGAATACTCCTGAAAATAGAGCTTTAACTGGTTGGATTTTTGGGTATGGGCTTTGATGATTCTGTTTTAGAGGAGAAAAGATTTCCTACAAAACATGATTTAGACCAAGTTTCTACAGAGTATCCAATTATGATTGTTCATATTTCAGGTCATTTTGCTGTTGTTAATTCAAAAGCACTTGAATTATTAAAGATTACCTCAACTACTAAAAATCCTGAGGGAGGAATCATTAGAAGAGAAAACGGAACAGAACCTAATGGTGTTTTAGAAGAATTAGCAGCTATACCTTATATGCTAAAAGTTTTAAATCCAACATCAAAGGAGGCAGCAGAACATTTTTTTGAAGCAGGTCAAGAAATGGCACTCTCATACGGATATACAACTGCTCAAGAGGGAAGAGCTATGGAAAATCATGAACTTTTGGTTGCAGCATCCCAATCTGGGAAACTCAAGTTAGATGTTGTGAGTTATGTGGATTATTTGTTTGTAGATAAATTCATGAAATCTAAATGGAATTCAACTAACTATCATAATCATTATAGAATTGGAGGGGTAAAGTTAACTTTGGATGGCTCACCTCAAGGAAGAACTGCTTGGAGAACTCTTCCATATTTAATACCCCCTGATGGTGCTAAAAAAGGGTATCTAGGATATCCTGCTATTCCCAAGGATAGTTCAGTAATGGCAATTTATGATAAAGCCTTTAAAAATAATTGGCAAATTCATACTCATGCTAATGGAGACGCTGCAATGGATCAAATGATTAGAACAATGAAACCCGTGGCAATTAAATATGGAAATAAGAACAGAAGAAATGTACTTATCCATGGGCAATACATTAGAGAAGATCAATTAGATTCATTTAAAGATTTAGATGTTATCGCTTCCTTATTTCCGTTACATACATTTTATTGGGGAGATTGGCACAAAGAAATCATAGGAGACAGTCTAGGTAATACGATAAGCCCTACTAGAACAGCGTTAAATAAAGGATTGAAAATTACAATTCATACAGATGCACCTGTAGCTTTACCTAATTTAATGCGAATGGTAGGCATCTCAGTAGATAGAAAATCTCGTTCTGGTCAAATTATTGGTGAAAAAGAAAGATTATCTCCATATGAAGCCCTTCAATCCATAACGAGTTGGTCTGCATACCAACATTTTGAAGAGCATCAAAAAGGAACTTTAGAAGTTGGGAAGTTAGCAGATATGATAATTTTAGACAAAAACCCGTTGAAAGTATCTCCTTCTGAAATTAAACAAATAAAGGTTTTAGAAACCATTAAGGAAGGGGTTTCTGTATACAATAGACAATAAAACAATTGACTATTTTAATAATGTAACTTATTTTTTTTCATAGCTCTACGGTAATTTAAAGCCACTGTATCAAATTTTAAATGAAGTTCCTCAGATAAATCGAATGGAACTTGAATAGGTCTTTGAGATTCAACAATACGCTTGTCTTGATCAAAAATCACTTTTTCAAATTCTTGTAAAATAGTGTCTGGTTCATTTAAATTATAATTTCTTCCTATGATACAAAATCCTCTACAAGAATTCTTTGAAATAGGCTGTGAGGTAAAAAAATAACCATTCCATTTTTTCCACCCCAACCTAAACGAAGAACTATGGTGTAGGGTAAATGAAGTTCATAAACACTTTTACGTTCTGGTTTAACAACTGTATCATTTGCAAAAACAGGAAAATCTTCACTATTTTTCGCTTCTGGCCTTACAATAGAGTAGTGTAAAACTGATTTTTTGTAGTAACCTGACAATCTGGAACTTCAGGCCGATTGGGATCGCCCAAAAGCCCAGGGTGAACCCATGGAAAATGTCCAAAGTCTGTAAAGTTCTCAACTTGTCTGGAGCTATCACATTTCCAATTAAAAGGACCTGTGTTTACCAACTTCCAATTGTCACTTTCAAATTCAGGAATATCTGGTAAATCAAATTCAGGATCTTCAAGAGCAACCCAAATGATTCCAAACTTTTCTTGACAGTGGTATCTTGGTGTTTTTGCTTTTGAAGGAATCTCAATTTCTTTTGCTTGAGGTATTAAAACACATGCACCCTCTTTGTTATATTGCCATGCGTGATATGGACATACTAGGCAATCATTTTCAACCCAACCTAAAGACAAAGCAGTTCCTCTGTGAATACACAAATCTCGCATAGCATAAGGAGTACTATCTGAGGTTCTCCATATTACTACTGGCTCATCTAATAAAATAGTTCCAAATGGTTTATCTGATGTAATTTCATGACTATAGCCTACCGGATGCCAACATGCATATAGTTTTAAAGGAAAAGGTTTTGATGTTGAATTCATGTGTAAATATAATTATTACGATAACAATTTTTAATAATTATAACAATATTGTTCATTTTATTGAATTAAAATCAATGTGAATTTTATTTTTTTATATATTGTAATTCAAATTATTTTAAAGATGAGAAAGTTAACGATAGTATTATTAATGTTTATTTGTTTTTTTTTAGCTGACTTCAGTGCGTTAGCTCAAAAATCAAACTCTAATTTATTTGGAGGATTAAAATTTAGAAATATCGGTCCAGCAATGACCTCAGGAAGAATAGCTGATATAGCTATTCATCCAGAAAACGAAAATGTTTGGTATGTAGCTGTAGGTTCTGGAGGTGTATGGAAAACTAAAAATTCAGGAACCACTTGGAAAGCCATTTTTGAGAATCAAAAAGTATATTCTACGGGTTGTATAACTATAGATCCAAATAATCCAAGTACAATTTGGTTGGGTACTGGAGAAAATGTAGGTGGACGACATGCCGGATTTGGTGATGGTATTTATGTCAGCCACAATGATGGTAAATCATGGAAGAATATGGGGCTAGAAAATTCTGAACATTTATCAAAAATTATAGTTCATCCTGATAATTCTGATGTTCTTTGGGTAGCTTCACAAGGACCTCTTTGGAGTAAAGGAGGAGATAGAGGAGTATACAAGTCAATTGATGGTGGTAATACGTGGAAACGAACTCTTGGAGATTCTGAATGGGTTGGTGCTACAGATTTACTTATAGACCCAACAAATCCAGATGTTTTGTATGCTGCAACTTGGCAAAGACACAGAACTGTTGCTGGATATCTTGGTGGAGGGCCAGGATCTGGTTTACATAAAAGTATTGACGGTGGTGAAACTTGGAAAGCATTAAAAAATGGAATTCCAAATTCTAATTTGGGTAAAATAGGGTTAGCCATGTCTCCTTTTAATTCTAAGGTGATTTATGCAGCAATTGAATTAGATAGAACTAAAGGAGGTTTTTACATGTCTTCTAATGGAGGGCAAACTTGGGTAAAACAATCTGATGCAGTAGCAGGAGGAACAGGACCACACTATTATCAAGAAATCATAGCATCTCCACATCATGAGGGTACTATATATTTTATGAATAATAGTGCCTTAGAATCAAAAAATCACGGAAAAACTTTTGAAAGAATGCGTCGTTCTAATCAACATAGTGACAGTCATGCACTTGTTTTTAAAAAATCGGATCCAAATTACCTACTAATAGGTACAGATGGAGGTTTGTATGAAAGTTTTGATGGAACTGAAAGTTGGAAATATGTTCGCAATTTACCAATTACTCAATATTTTAAAATAGCAGTAGATGACGCAAAACCTTTTTATAATGTTTATGGAGGAACACAGGATAATGGTTCTCATGGAGGACCTTCCAGAACTATTAGTTCAGATGGAATAGCTAGTGCTGATTGGTGGAAAACTCTAGGTGCTGATGGAGCACAAACAGCAACAGAACCAGGAAATCCTAATATTTCTTATGGTGAATTTCAGCAAGGAGCTTTGTGGAGAATAGATAATAAAACTAGAGAAACGGTATTCATTCAGCCCCTAAGCCAGAGAAGGAGATACCTACGAAAGATTTAATTGGGATGCTCCAATTTTAGTGAGTTCTCATAATCCTAAACGTTTATATTTTGCATCTCAAAGGGTGTGGAAGTCTAATAATAGAGGCGATGGTTGGGAACCCATATCATCAGATTTAACATTAAATCAAGAAAGAATGAGTTTCCCTTATTATGGTAAAACTCAAAGTTGGGATAATGCATGGGATGTGGGTGCAATGTCTAATTATAATACCATTACATCATTAGCTGAATCACCTAGCAAGAGGGGTTATTGTATGCAGGAACAGATGATGGATTAATTCAAGTAACAGAGGATGAGGGAGGTACTTGGAAAAAAGTAGTATTGAATACTGTAAAAGGATTGCCAAGTACTCCTTTTATAAATGATGTACGTGCAGATCTTTTTGATGCCAATGTTGTGTATGCGGCATTAGATAATCATAAATACGGCGATTATAGCCCTTATATAATTAAAAGTTCAGATAAAGGTAAATCATGGAAAATAATAAACGGAGATTTGCCAAATAAACTCTTAATTTGGAGATTGGTTCAAGATCATGTCAATAAAAATTTATTATTTGCAGCTACTGAGTTTGGAGTTTATTTTACAACTAATGGAGGAAAAAATTGGATAAAATTAAAAGGAGGGATGCCAACAATTCCAATTAGAGATATTAAAATCCAAAGAAGTGAAAACGATTTGGTTGCAGGTTCTTTTGGTAGAGGGATTTTTATTCTAGACGACATTACTCCTTTACGTACTTTCAATAAAAATATGATGTCTACCGAAGCCACTATGTTTCCAGTAAAAGCAGCACATTGGTATAGAGAATCTAGTAGGGTTGGAAGTCAAGGTGATGCGGAATGGATCGCTAAAAACCCTCCTTTTGGTGCAAATTTCACTTATTTTATGCCAAATAAAATTAAATCTAAAAAAGAGGTAAGAAGATCAAAAGAGAAAAAAGGAAATCTTCAATTTCCTGGATGGAATGCCCTTGAAGAAGAGGGTAGGGAGGATGGTCCATCTATTATGCTCGTTATCAAAGACAATAACGGCAATGTAGTTAACACCATTAAAGGGACCAATAGAAAAGGATTTAATAGAGTTAATTGGAGATTAAATTACCCTAGTAAAAGAGGTGAACGTCTTCAATCGTCTACTAGAAGAGGCTTCAATAGAGGTGGGGGTATTATGGTAACTCCTGGAACTTATTCTGTAACCTTAGAAAAAAGAATAAATGGTACTCATACAACATTACAGAATCCTGTAAATTTTGAAGTAGTTCCATTGTTTGAGGGTACATTACCAAGAAAATCAAATAAAGAAATTAATGATTTCAGAGAAGAGGTATACGCTTTTCAACAAGATTTAACATCAACTAATATTTCATTATCAAATAGTTTAAAAACATTAAATGCAATGTTAAGAGCATTAAATAAGGCTCCAAGACCAACAAATGAATTATTTAAAAAATTAAATGATACAAAAACAATGTTATTAGACATTGATAAAGAGCTTCATGGGAATAGTGTAAAAGATGAAATTGGAGAACGTTCTAACCCAACTGCTAGTGATGGAGGCTCATTAGGATGGACAGCTTTTGGAAACACCTATGGTCCAACAGATGAGCATATGAGATTATTATATAGGGTTAAAAGTCAACTTAAAAAAGTTAAAAATAAATTATATCCTATAGTTAACTCTAAATTGTCAATTCTTAGAAATGAACTCATAAAAACAGGAACTCCTTGGATAGAAGGGCAAGGATTAATTCAAGATTAAAAGCAA
>FUWD012868224.1_pt1 | contig 11810 bp, 14 predicted proteins | sample 1063281 | NCBI WGS metagenome assembly FUWD01 (sample SAMEA79048168, study PRJEB19326) | metagenome | biome: marine
GAGTGGGATGAGAAGGGATTTTCCCTGAAAGGAAAATCCTTGGCCCGCAGGGGAATCCCACCCCCGCAACAAGGAACGAAGTGACGCAGTGTCGGGGAGCGAGTGAACTGCTTCACTCGCGAGTGGGATGAGAAGGGATTTTCCCTGAAAGGAAAATCCTTGGCTCGAAGAGGAATCCCACCCCCGCAACAAGTGAAGCGTACGGAAGAATCCGCTTTTGATGCGGATTTTTTCTTGACTGATTTCCCGTTTTTTGGTACGTTTTTATGTCGTTTCCGTAACTTAACAGGAGAGAATGATGAGACGGTTTCTCGGTAATGTGGCATATGCGGTATCCGTATGTGGAATCCTTGCGGCGTTCTTTTTGTTCCTGCTTTCCGGAAATCCGGGAGCGGATGTCGATGGGACCATTTTTCGTGGATTCGGATATCTCGTGGCGGGACTGGTCTTGTTTTTCGTCTCGCAGAAAATCTCCCCGGACAGAGGATGAAACCCGTCGGATGCGATACTCGTGTCCGACGGCTTTTTTTGTTTCAAAACCGGGGCATGTCCGATTATTCGGCGATATTGACGGACTTCCGGAAATCCGCTATCCTTTCATGGAATCCGGCTCCGAAAGAATCGGAAGGATTCCCGTTCCGCCCCACGCCGTCCCTTTTGCCAGGGTAGCTCAGTTGGTTAGAGCACGGGACTCATAAGCCCGGGGTCGAGAGTTCGAATCTCTCCCCTGGTACATGGTCGGCGCGGGATGGACGATCGGAAACATCCGGATCGGTAGCTCAGTTGGTTAGAGCGCCGCCCTGTCACGGCGGAGGTCGCGAGTTCGAGTCTCGTCCGGTCCGCAGGAAACGCAGTGAACGAAGGAAGAAAACGATCCCGAAAGGGATCGTTTTCGGTATCGGGTCATACCGGATCGTCGATGGGAAATAGGTTCGTCCGATCACTTTCTTTCTTCCGTCCGACGGGATATACTGACGATATTCATCCTTCATGTCCCACTCCGTATGTCCAGTTTCTGTTGCATGACCATATTCGCGGAACGGGTGACGCTCAAACCCGTGTCGTCGGCCTATGCCCGCGATATGTTCAACGGGTTCACCGAAGAGACGGCTCGGTTCCTTGCAACCAAGCCGGCGGACGACATCGAGGGAACGGAAGCGCTCATCGCCGCGTCCCGGTCTGCGATGGATCATGGGACGGGATTCTCGATGGCGATTATCGACCGCGCCACCGGACGGTTTCTCGGTGGCGCCGGACTGCATCGCATCGATACGTCCGAGCCGGAAGCCGAGGTCTGGATCGTGGAGTCCGCGCGGAGAAAGGGATACGGAACGGAGGCCTTTTCGGCCCTGTCGGACTGGGTCGGCAAGAATCTGTCTCATGACTTCCTTTCCGTTCCCGTAGCGACGGAAAATATCACGGGACGGGCGTTCGTCGAATCCTTGGGCGGGATCATCCATGGCGAAGGTACGGTGAGAGATAGCCGCGGGGACGAGTTTCCGATTCAGGTCTATCGCGTTCCCCGGGAATCCTCGGAGCTCGCTTGACGTGCTTCCGTCGTTTTCATATACTTGGGGGGAGTATGACTGAACGACCTGAAAAACGATCGCCAGATACGGAAAACGCCGGTTTGAGCCGGACCGTTCCCGTTTCGGTTTCTCCGGAGCTTGCGCGTCGTCTGTCCCGCGTGGAGGGACAGTTCCAGGGCATTCGGAAGATGATCGGCGAAGGGCGCGACTGTCTCGATGTCATCCAACAGGTGAACGCCGTCCGTGAGGCGGTCACCATGCTCGGCGTGGAACTCCTGAAGGACGACCTGGTCTGTCGTCGGAAGATCGAAGGTCTGGACGAGAAATTCCTGAAGACGGTTTTTCGGATGAGGTGAATCGGAGTATGAACAAGTCCATAAATCTTTTTGACCGATGGTCGGAGCGGCTCCGGACGAACCTGACGGTTCCGGTTTTCGCGGCGGTCGCGGCGGGCCTCGCGGTCTCGTACCGCACGCCCGGTTTTCCGTTCGATACGTCCATCTGCGTGGTCGCGGCGTTGCTCATGATATACCCGTCGCTCGTTTCGCTCCCGTTCGAGCGACTGTCCGATGCAGCGCGGAACTGGAAGGCCGTCCTCACATCGGTCGTTCTCAATTTTCTCGTCTCGCCGGCGGTGGCATATGTCGTCGGGTCGGTATTCCTGTCGGAATATCCGGCGCTCCGCATCGGGCTGTTCCTGCTTTCGATACTCCCCGGCGGCGGGATGGTCTCGAGTTGGGCATCCCGTGCGCGTGCGGACATGCCGGCGACGATCGGCATCGTCCTTGCCAACCTGGCGGTAGCGGTCGCGGTCGTCCCGTTCGCCTTTTCGTTCGCGACGGATGTCATCGTCCCTCCCGCGCCCGTCCTCCCGGCGGCGACCTGTTCCATCGAGCGGGTTTCCGGAGGTGCGGTCGGATGCGGGCTCGGATCGGACGGCACCGTCGGTCCGGCCGATCTCGTCGTTCCGATGACGGTCATCATCCTCGTTCCGCTCCTGCTCGCGTATGTCACGCGGGTTGCAATCATGCGTTTCGGAGGCGCGACGGCGCTCGATCGGGCAAAGCCCCGGTTTGCTGCCGTCGGGAATCTCGGCCTGATTGGGACGCTGTTCGTGCTGATGGGACTTTCGGGAAACAAGGTGCTGTTCTCTCATCCTGACCAGGCGTTTGCCGGAATCCTTCCGGTACTCTCATATTACGGCGTGATGTTTCTTGTCGCCCGCATCGTCGCTGGCCGATTTTCTTCCGGGCCGATCGGTCGGGCGGTCTTTTTCGGTTCGTATCTCCGGTATGTCACCCTCGCGCTCGGCCTGGCAATCTCGTTCTCCTTTCAGGATCAGGCATTGCTTCCGATGACGGTCATGATCGTGCTTGCCTATCTCGTGCAGATTCCGTCGTCCGCCCGTATCGCGGACCGCATGGCCCGCGACGGCGAAGGAGAAGGCGATTGACGGCCATTCACGACGGTATCCCGTTGTTCCGGCGGAGCAGGCGACTATCCGGTCGCCCGTCCCGCCGGGGAAGCGTTTCGTGCGTCGGGTCGATGTGACGCCGCCGCCCCGGGAGGGTGTATAATAAATCGTACGTATAACATCATACGGGAGGCGCGACTCGGTGAAGCCGAGGAGTGTCGTTCCGAACAACGGTATGAGTCAGGTGATAACATTGACGGACGCGACGTTCGAGGCGGAGGTGCTCAAGAGCGATATCCCGGTACTCGTTGATTTCTGGGCGCCGTGGTGTGGGCCGTGCCGGATGATGGCACCGGTGCTCGAGGAACTCGCCACATCGCTCGACGGCAAACTGAAGATCGCCAAGCTCGATGTCGACGAGGCGGCACATCAGGCGCTCGCCATGCAGTATCGGATCCAGAGCATCCCGGCGCTCAAGCTCTTCAAGGGAGGTGCGGTCGCCAAGGATTTCGTCGGTTTCCGCCCGAAGGACGTCTTCGAGGTCGAACTCGGCAAGGAGCTCTAACTCCGGAGAGGAATCATTGAACGGACCCATGATGGAACAGGAACAGAAGACATACCCGCTCGCCATAATCGGCGCGGGGCCGGCGGGACTCTCGGCATCGATCTATGCGTCCCGGTACGGGGTCGATCATATCGTGATCGGACACCTCGTCGGGGGACAGATCTCCGAGACGCACGAGATCGACAACTATCCCGGGGTCGACGCGACCGGCGGATTTGAGTTTTCCGAACTGCTCGTGGCACATGCGCGCAAGTATGGCGCATCCATCGAGAACCGGATGGTGACGGGGATCACAAAGGAGGACGGCGGTTTCGCCATACTTCTCGACGGCGGGTCGGTCATCCGGAGCCGGATGATCCTGCTTGCCACCGGAACCAGTCACCGATCGCTCGGACTCGACCGGGAGGCCGAATTCATCGGTCGCGGCGTGTCGTATTGCGCGACCTGTGACGGGTTCTTCTACCGGAACCGCGTCGTTTCCGTTATCGGCGGAAGCAACAGCGCAGCCGGGGCGGCGGCCTACCTTTCCGGCATCGCCTCCCAGGTCCGTCTCATCTATCGCGGGACCGCGCTTCGGGCGGAAGAGCATGTCCTGAAAACGCTCCGAGAGAATCCGAAGGTGGACATCATCCTCGGAACGAACGTGGTCGCGCTCGAGGGGGACGAGTCCCTCACGGCGGTGAAACTCGACCGTCCGTACGGGGAGTCGGACATGCTTCCGACGGACGGCCTGTTCATCGAGATCGGGTCCGATCCGAACGCCGATTTCGCTCGAGACCTGGGTGTCGCGACGGATGCGGGCGGATTCATCCGTGTCGGAGCCGACATGTCGACGGATGTTCCCGGCGTATTTGCCGCGGGTGACATCACCGACGGGTCGGACGGTTTCCGACAGGTCGTGACCGCCGCCGCCGAGGGCGCCATCGCCGCGCGGAGTATCCACTCGGCCCTGGCGAAAAAGGATTGATCGCCTACCCGTATCTTCGGAGGGATCTTTGAAACACGGCCGTTCCGGCCGTGTTTCGTTGAAATGAAAACGATTTCGCCACACATCGTTCTTTAGAGTCGATGGGTTAACCGGTAAACATGCATATGAGGAACATTTTCACGGTCAGAAGGATTTCGCAGGGTATCGTCATCGGTCTCGTGTTGTTCCTTGCCATTCGCCATATGCGACTCGGGATTGAACAGGCAGCGCCGATAGACGCGTATTGTCCGTTCGGTGCGGTGGAAAGTTTCCTGACGTATGTGTTTACCGGAGAATATCTGAAAAGGATTTACGCGAGTTCCTTCATATTGTTCGGAATCGTGTTCGTGTCGACGATAGTGTTCGGTCGGGTATTCTGTTCACATCTGTGTCCCCTCGGTGCGCTTCAGGAATGGCTCCGGGCCTTGGGTCGGAAGTTCGGAATCCGGAAAGATATCGAACTGCCGGAATCGGTCGACCGGTATGCTCGGTACCTGAAATACGTGATCCTGGTCATGATAATGTATTTCTCGTACAGGACGGGTGACCTTGTTTTCCGGGGATACGATCCGTTCAATGCGCTGATGCATCTCGGCAACGAAGTGGACGAAAAAGTCGCCGGCTATTCGATCCTGGCGCTGGCGCTGTTCTCGTCGCTGTTTACGAAAAATTGGTGGTGTCGGTATTTCTGCCCGCTCGGGGCGACGCTCGGCATCGTGAGAAGGATGAGCCTGTTCCGCATCCGAAGAAATGAACGGTCATGTGTCGGGTGTGGCGCATGCGACCGGTCGTGTCCGGCGGGTCTCGACGTGAGTGATGTTGCGTCGGTGAATTCCCCGGACTGTATCAGTTGTCTCGAATGCGTGAAGACATGTCCGAACGGCAGCTTGAAAGCGACGGTTTTCGGGATGGATATTTCAAAGAAGACGTTCGGACTGATGGTCGTCGCGACATTCTTCATCCCGCTCGGAATCATCGCGATGACGCCGATGTGGCAGACGAAAGCCCCGTCCAACATCATCGACGAAGTCGGGAATATCAACGCGGCAGACATACGCGGAAGCAATACACTGAATCACGTGATCGAGACGACGGGCATCCCGCTTCGGGTGTTTCAGGACGGACTAGGGTTGCCGAGTGGAGTCGACACGTCGCTCAAGCTCAACGAGATCGGTCCGAAATACGATCTGAAAAATGCGGATGGAGCCGTTTTGGAGACGGAGGATTTCAGGGGCGTCATCGACGGATATGGTCGGGAATAGGATGTGTCGGGGTCGGATGGCTTCCGTATCCCGTCCGGAATGAAAACAATCCAGATATGGTTCGTTGTATATCCTGACGGGTTAATCGATATCCGTCGTCCGATACCGGGTGGTTTCTGGCGCGACGGAGCCGGCATTTCCTGCCGTATTATAATCATTGAAATACGACATGCCTGAAAAAAAACGGATACATGCGGTCGATTAAACGTGATAATCGGTAAATATCAAACGGTATGAAACGGAATATGATGACGGTGGCGGTTTCGGTGGCGGCGCTTGTCCTTGCGGGGAACGCGTATGCCGTCGGTCCGAACGGCGAGACGGGAAATCAGCAGGCGCTTCGGGACGGAAGCGGTACGGGTCCTCAGACGGCGCAGGCTCGTGCGGGCATTGATGCGGAATCCGCCGGTCGGCCGGGAATGGCCGATGGCGCCGGTCCAGCAGGTGCCGCGCAAAGCGGTGTCCACGAAGCCGGAACGGGACTCGAGAATCCGGAGATGAAGGAAACTACGCAGGGAACCGGGCAGGGATTGACGGCGGAAGAGGCCGCCCTGCGCCCCGGATCCGGCGATGCCGAAGGAAGACAGGGTCGGGTGGCCGATGCCGTGCGAAAGATGGAGCAGATCACGGAGAAGAGTGGCGAGCTCGGGACACGGATCGGAACCGCCGCCCAGGAGCAGGTCCGAAATCAGGAAGCGATCGAGGAGCGTCTTGAGAAGGCGCAGGGTCGGAGCGGATTCGTCAGGTTTCTTGTCGGCACGGATCGTGACGAGATACGCGCGGCCGAAGATCTTTTGACGGAGAACCGCAATCGGATCGAATCGATGCGCCGTTTTGCGGAGGGGCTTTCGACGGAGGATCGGGAAGCATTGACGCAGCAGATACTGGTACTCGAGCAGGCGAATGAAGAGATAGAATCTTCCCTGGAGGCCGAGCAGGATGTCCCGAGTCTGTTCGGATGGGTGTTTGACATTTTTTCCGATTAGTCGGCGGCGCGACATATGCGCGACCGGCGGGTCCGCGAGGGGAGTATGGATGAGGCGAATGTCCCTACGGACGCAGAGCTTGTCGAAGCGTCCCGCAGGGACCCGGAGATGTTTGGAATATTGATGGAGCGGTATCGCGGACCGCTCTTTCATTATATCCGCAGGATAGGAAGATTCCCGGACGAGGACACGGAAGACCTGTTGCAGGAGGTGTTCATAAAGATGTACCGGAAACTCAACGGGTATTCCGAGTCGTTGAGGTTCTCGAGTTGGGCGTATCGGATCGCCCACAACCATGTCGTCGACCATTTCCGCAGGCTGGATGCCAGACCGAAGACGGATACGCTCGACGACGTGGAGTGGGGGCGGCTTATTGCGGCGAGCGTGGATATCGGAGAGAGCCTGTCGAACGCGGATTGTCTGGAGCGGGCGAAGGCCGTCTTGGCGGAGCTTCCCATCAGGTACCGGGAGGTCCTGATCCTCAGGTTCATCGAGGAGCGGGAATACGAGGAAATCATGGATATCCTACAGAAGCCGAAGGGTTCCGTCGCGACACTGATAGCGCGCGGGAAAAAGATCCTCCTGAAGCGGTTGCGGGATTCACATGTCGATTGTCATTGAAGATTATGAAAGATATCGTACGCGACACCGTCGCCGAAATCCGGAAACGGGGAATCATTCCGGAATCGCGGTCGTCGTATCTGATCCGGAACTATCTCGTGTGGGCCGCGCTTGTCGCTGTCGTCTTTCTCGGCGCATTATCTTTCTCCGTGGCATATTCCCTGTTATCGGAGCTGGATTGGGATCTCTACCGTTTCATGCGATTGGATCCGGTCACGTATGCGCTCTCCATTTTCCCGTATTTCTGGGCGGTACTGATAGTCGTTTTGCTCGCGGTCGCATTTGCCGATATCCGGAGGACCGAGACCGGATATCGGTTCAGCCGATCGAAGATCGTGTTTTCGATCGTCGGAGGCGTTGTGTTTCTCGGGGCGGCGATGTCGTTCTTCGGGATAGGAGACGCCTTCGGCACGATGATGACGAAGGGGTTCCCGTATTACGGCCGGCACCTCGTCGTGACCAAGGAAGCACAATGGATGCGACCGGATTCGGGGTTGCTTTCCGGAACGATAGAATCGATCGATGTCGCCGCGATCGGGCTGACCGATCTTGACGGCGGACGATGGGAGGTGCTCGTGGACGGGGAAACGGAGATCAGATTGGCATCCGTTATGGAACGGGGATCGAAAATCAAGCTGACAGGCGATCGGATCGGGGAGTATGTTTTTCGGGCGACCGAGATCCGACCATGGGGCGGTCACGGGGCGATGGATGGGAACGGCATGGGGCAGGGGCACGGAGCGACGAGCGAGAACGGTTCGCATGGTCGGGCGAGGACGGCGGAATAGCCTCCCGGGTCCGGTCGGTCGTTTTGCTTTCTGAAAAAAAGGAATAGAATGAGGCTGTACGGAATATGTCGTTTCCGAATGGCCGAAGTATGAAAAGACCAAAAATGTTTTTCGAAAAAGAGCGGTCCTCCCGCTCGGTCGGACTTGCCCTTTCCGGAGGGGCGGCGGTCGGCATCGCGCATATCGGCGCGGTTCGGGCGCTCCGCGAAGCGGGTATCGGGATTTCCCATCTTTCGGGAACGAGCGCCGGGGCGGTGGTTGCGGCCTGTGTCGCGTTCGGCGTTTCCGAGGAACGGATGATCGAGGCGACGAGAAAACTGAGCTGGTCGAACATCTCGGACTTCGGGTATTCGAAATTCGGCCTCAATTCCAACCGTCCGGTCGGCGAACTGATGACGGACCTCGTGGGAGACGTCCGTATCGAGGATGCCCCGATACCGCTTGCGATCGTCGCAACGGATATCGATACGGGGGACAGGGTCGTCTTCCGGAAGGGAGATCTCGCCGCGGCGATCCAGGCGAGCACCTGCATCCCGGGATATTTCGTCCCGGTCGAAATCGACGGGAAAAAACTCGTGGACGGCGGTATCATCGAGAACCTTCCGCTCCCGACGCTGCGGTCCATGCGTCCCCGGGTCACGGTCGGCATCGACCTCGGTCTCTGGCGGACGATAGGCGTCACGAAAAACATCCTCGATGTCGTCACGAACTCGTACAGCATCCTGGTCCGTCATCAGGCTGATCATGCGGCCCATAAGGCATCCGTCATCGTCTCCCCGCATCTCGAAGGATTTTCCATATCCGACTTCGACCGCGTGGACAAGCTTATCGATGCCGGCTATCGGGCGACCCGGAGGAAGATTCCCGAAATCGTCCGTCGGATCGGATCGGGTGGCATCCTTTCCGGAATCCGGTCGGGCCTCCATCGCGTTTTCGCCCGGATGATCCCGGAAATTCGGCTTTGACGGGGGTCGCGGCATCGGGTATCATGGAACAGCCCGTACCGTTAACCGATTGAACGATTTTCGATATGCCCGAGAAAAAATTTTCACCGCTTGTCTTCCTGGCCTCGCTCGGAGCCGGCGGTATCGCCGTGACGCCGTTCGCGTTCCTGCAGTATGCCCATCCGCACGGCGCGGGCCTGATCCGACTTTCGGATATCGCGCACGGGACGCTTCCCTTCGCGGGCGAGGCGTTCTTCTACGGCCTGGAGGCGATCATGATCGTCTTCACGCTCCTGCATTTCGGTCTTTCCATTACGTTCTTTCGCCAGCTCACGGGATGGATACGGAGCGGGGCGCTTCGGCCGTTCCTGCGGAACCCGCTCGTGAATGCCGGCATCCTCGCGCCGTTCATATCGGTCACGATGACAATGAACGTGTTCATCGGCTCCATCCGTTTCTTCGTCCCGGCCTTCGCGGAGAACCTGCAGTCGTTCATGCTGCCGGCCCTCGTCGTCTGGATCGTCCTCTGGGCGGCGCTTATGTTCGCGGAAATAGAACTGCTGAAGATCTCGTTCGTCGAGGGGTTCGATACGGAAAAGATAAGCTTCGGCTGGCTGCTGCACCCGTTCGCGCTCGGTATGATGACCGTCGTCGGAATGGGTATCGCAGCCATGTCCGCCGATCGCGGCATCGCGGACACGGCGGCGTTCCTCTCGCTCATATCTGGAACCATGGGAGCGTTCCTGCTGCTCGTGAAGCTGGTCGTCATCTTCAAGAGTCATTTCTCGGCGCGCGAGCTTCCCGACAAGCAGTTCTTACCGAGTTTTCTCATCGTGATCCCGAACGTGACGCTCTACGCCATAAGCGCGTTCCGGTTCGCCCACTACCTCGAACATACGCGCGGATTCCATGTCGAGTGGCTCGGATGGACGGTCATCCTCGTCTCGTTCGCGTTCGAGGTCTGGTATCTCCTGTTCGGACTCTCGCTGCTCTCGGACTATTTCCGGAGACATTTTTTCAAGAAGGAGTTCTACGTGACGCAGTGGGGACTCGTCTGTCCGGTCGTCGCGTTCGCTGTACTGGGAAGCTTCGCCTATTCGCTTTCCCTGGCATCGCCGTTCATGTATGCCGTCATCGTCGCGACCCTGCTCGTGAGCGTGGCACTCTTCGGCATCCTGTTCTTCCGTCATCATCACTGTCATTTCAGCCGATCCGGAAAGATAGAATGCCATTGAGACCGTATGGACTTTCGGAACACGCTTTCCCCGTACGGAGTGACTTTCGGATCGCTTCGTGAGGATGTCCGTCTGTCCGGGAGCCCGGAACGGACCGAATACCGGGTCGCGTTCGAGGATGCGGACGGAAGGATGTTCATATTCGAGGAGGTGGCCGGGAACCGGCTCGCCGGGAAACAGGCGGTCGCCCGGACGCTCTCTGCGCTTTCCGCAGCGGATCCGTCGTTGCCGATAGCACCGTATCGGCGACACCGTGAAGGAGAACATATCCTCGCGGTCGACGGACGGTATTTCCAGGTCGTTCCGTATATCGAGGGCGTACCACTTGACCGTGAACGGTATCTTGGCGACGACTGGCGCGGTATCGCCGCTGCGGATTTTCTCGTCTCCCTGCGTCGCGCGTCGGCCGCGCTCCGACAGGACGAGACGGGTCCGATACCGGGACCGTTCCTTCTCGGAACGTATGTGGAGGAGCTTGTCGGGAAAATACGAAGGAACGATGCATCCGTGCTCGGGGGACTTCATCCCGTATTGGACCGCCTTCGCGGATCGTTCTTTCTGCGCGAATCGTCGGTCAAGGAGGCGTTCTGCCACGGCGACTATCATCCCATGAACATCATCTGGTCGGAACGCGGCATGGCCGGCGTGATTGACTGGGAATTTTCCGGCACGAAGGCGGGTCTCTACGATGTCGCGAACATGGTCGGCTGTCTCGGTATGGAAGATCCGGATGCGCTTACGGGCGGGCTCGTCTTAGGGTTCCTGCGGACGATTCGCGAATCGGACGTTTTCGCGGAGGACGATTGGGACGGGTTTCCGGACCTTCTTCTCGCGACGCGGTTCGCGTGGCTTTCCGAATGGCTCCGGTTCCGCGAGAAGGGACTCGTCGCACTCGAGACCGAATATATGAATCTTCTCCTCGAAAACCGGGAGTTTCTCCGGAAGATATGGGGAATCTGAAAAAAAGAAAAGACTTCCGTCGGGAAGTCTTTTTTCGTTCGGGCATATCCGCCTGTCATGTCGGGATGGCCGCCTCGAACCGTCTCGTCCAGAAACCAACACTTCCGAGTTCGGAGTCGTCGTGTCCCGAGAAGATTTTCGGAAGGTCCGGCTCGCAGATGAGTTCGAGTGTGTCGGTCGGTCGCATGGCCGGGACCCCGTATTCGTCCGTGAGGGGGATCGCCGAGGTGATCCGCACGACGGTCCGATCCTGGAAACGGAACGCGTTGCTTCCGAAGATGGCGTTGATATGAGCCATCATGTCGTCGCGTCCGAGTTCCGATAACGCGAGAAGCATCGGCCAGAAAGGGTGCTCGGACGCTGTCATCCGGATGACATCCGGATTGTCGGGGATTTCTTTCCCCATGCTCTCCCGTTGGGAGGCCGTCTCGATCCAATCCGACATCATTTCCGGATCGAAAAGACGGTACGGCCTGATTTCCTTTCCGGAAGAAAAGGGCATCACGTGTCTTGAGAGATAGAAAACGACCTTCATATGC